>ENA-UEQR01000155-UEQR01000155.1-human-gut-metagenome-genome-assembly--contig:-NODE-155-length-44954-cov-35.548009_pt1 | contig 44954 bp, 37 predicted proteins | sample MGYA00242944_ERZ507941 | MGnify/ENA primary metagenome ERZ507941 (study PRJEB26167, sample SAMN06115398) | human gut metagenome | host: Homo sapiens | place: China:Chongqing | collected 2016-06-23...
TGTAAATCGTAAATTGTCAAATAGTAAATAAAATTATGTCATTGTTATTACCCGATAGTGGTCTGCTGTTCTGGATGCTCCTTTCATTCGGTGTGGTGTTTGTGGTGCTTGCCAAGTACGGTTTTCCCGTTATCACCAAGATGGTGGAAGGTCGCAAGACCTACATCGACCAGTCTTTGGAAGTGGCACGCGAAGCAAATGCCCAGCTCTCCAAACTGAAAGAGGAGAGTGAAGCGTTGATTGCTGCTACCAACAAAGAACAAGGACGTATTCTGCGGGAGGCGATGCATGAGCGTGACAAGATTATCGTCGAAGCACGCAAGCAGGCGGAAGCCGCCGCGCAGAAGGAGCTGGACGAAGTTAAAAAGCAGATACAGCAAGAGAAGGAAGAGGCCATCCGCGATATTCGCCGCCAGGTGGCAGTCTTGTCCGTAGATATAGCCGAGAAAATTATCCGCAAGAATCTGGACGAGAAACATGAGCAGATGGAGATGATAGACCGGATGTTGGATGAAGTGCTGGCCGCAAGTAAAAACAATTAATTCTCAAAGAAATGGATATAGGAATCGTTTCGATGCGTTATGCGAAAGCATTGATGGAATATGCCAAGAGCATGGGGGCAGAAGATACTCTGTACAAGGAGTTTTGTATGCTCGACCGTAGCTTCAGGAAACATCCCGATTTGCGCATGGCATTGGAAAACCCCATCCTGACGATACGTGAGAAGTTAACACTTATCTGTACCGCTGCTGTGGGGGATGCTCCTGCGGGCCGTGAGTTTGCGCGTTTCATGACCCTGGTGTTGAAGAACCGGCGGGAAAACTTTCTCCAGTACATCTGCCTGAGTTTTCTGGATTTGTACCGGAAAGACAAGCATATCGGTGTAGGAAAGCTGATAACAGCCGTTCCCGTCAGCCAGGAAGTGCGGGAGCGCATCCATGACAGTGCTTCCTCCCTGCTGCATGCCAGCATGGAGCTGCAGACTGAAGTGGATCCCTCCATTGAAGGTGGTTTTATCTTCGACATCAACGACTTCCGTCTGGATGCCAGTATTGCTACGCAGCTTAAGAAAGTGAAACAGCAGTTCATTGATAAGAATAGAAGAATCGTGTGATTTACGATTTGACAATTTACAATTTACTTATTTAATAGTCTTGTGATGCGTAAGTTGTAGAGGTCAAACAGTATATGATTCGGGTTCTTTCAAATAGTAAATAGTAAATTGTAAAATAGTAAATACTAAGATGTTGTCTGAAAATATAAAAGTAAGCGAAGTCTCCGATATTCTCCGCAAGCAACTGGAAGGGATTGACACCCGCGTACAGTTGGACGAGATTGGCACGGTACTGCAAGTCAGTGACGGTGTAGCCCGTATCTATGGGTTGCGCAATGCCGAAGCCAACGAGTTGTTGGAGTTCGACAACGGCATCAAGGCCATTGTGATGAACCTCGAAGAGGATAATGTGGGTGCTGTGTTGCTTGGCCCTACGGATAAAATCAAGGAAGGCTTCATTGTAAAGCGTACCAAGCGTATTGCTTCCATCATGGTGGGAGAGGGTATGCTGGGCCGTGTAATAGACCCTCTGGGTGCGCCGCTCGATGGCAAAGGACTGATAGGCGGAGAACTTTATGAAATGCCGCTGGAACGCAAGGCGCCGGGAGTTATCTTCCGTCAGCCGGTGAATCAGCCGCTACAGACCGGTCTGAAGGCTGTGGATGCCATGATACCTATTGGCCGCGGACAGCGTGAACTGATTATCGGTGACCGCCAGACCGGTAAGACGGCCATTGCCATCGATACCATCATCAACCAGCGTGCCAATTTTGATGCTGGTGATCCGGTATATTGCATTTATGTAGCCATTGGCCAGAAAGGTTCTACCGTAGCTTCTATTGTGAATACCCTGCACCAGTACGGTGCGATGGACTATACCATTGTGGTGGCTGCTACGGCGGGCGACCCGGCTGCATTGCAGTATTACGCTCCCTTTGCAGGGGCTGCCATCGGAGAGTATTTCCGTGATACCGGCCGTCATGCGCTGGTGGTCTATGACGACTTGTCCAAGCAGGCGGTGGCCTATCGTGAAGTGTCTCTGATTCTGCGCCGTCCATCAGGACGTGAGGCCTATCCGGGTGATATCTTCTATCTGCACTCCCGTTTGTTGGAACGTGCGGCGAAGATTATCAGCCAGGAGGAAGTGGCACGCGAGATGAACGACCTGCCGGACAGTCTGAAAGGCAAGGTGAAAGGTGGCGGTTCGCTGACTGCATTGCCCATTATCGAAACTCAGGCAGGAGACGTGTCCGCCTATATCCCAACGAATGTGATTTCAATCACTGACGGGCAGATATTCCTTGATACGAACCTCTTCAACCAGGGTAACCGTCCGGCCATTGACGTGGGTATCTCTGTGAGCCGTGTGGGTGGTAATGCCCAAGTCAAGGCTATGAAGAAGGTGGCAGGTACATTAAAGATTGACCAGGCACAGTACCGGGAGCTGGAAGCGTTTACCAAGTTCAGTGGCGATATGGACCCCGTGACGGCATTGACCATCGACAAGGGACAGAAGAATACACGCCTGCTGGTACAGCCCCAATACAGCCCGATGCCGGTAGAAAAGCAGATTGCCATTCTTTATTGCGGCACGCACGGCTTGTTGAGGAATGTTCCTTTGGACAAGGTCAGCGAGTTTGAACGCAACTTCCTTGAGTCTCTTGAGATGAACTATCGCATGGAGGTACTCGACGTTTTAAAGACGGGTGCCATCAATGACGATGTCTGCAAGAAGATTGAGGAGACAGCAGAGGCGGTTGCAAGGCAATTCATGTAATTTACGATTGGACGATTTACGATTTACGATTGGGGCTACTCTATATGGTAAGTGGTAAATCGGCTGCAAGCAAAAGTAACTTCAATCGTAAATCGTAAATAATTAAATCGTAAATAGATATATGTCTTCACTGAAAGAGGTAAAAAATAGAATAAGCTCCGTCAAGAGTACACGCCAGATAACATCGGCTATGAAGATGGTGGCATCTGCCAAACTGCATAAGGCGCAGGGGCGGATTGAGAATATGCTGCCTTATCAACGGAAGCTGAATGAGATTCTGACGAACTTTCTGCGTACGGATGCTTCCTTCGAGTCGCCCTATACCGAGAAAAGACCCGTGACGAGAGTAGCGGTTGTGGCGTTTTCGTCCAATAGTTCCTTGTGCGGTGCATTCAACTCGAATGTGGCGAAGATGCTGGAACGGGCTTTGGAAGATTACCAGTCGCTGGGCAAGGAGAATATTCTGATATATCCCGTTGGGAGAAAGGTGGAGGAAGCCGTCAAGAAAATGGGATATGTGCCGCAAGGCAGCTACCAGGTGATGGCAGACAAGCCTTCGTACGTTGAAGCGTATGAGCTGGCAGAGAAGTTGATGCATGAGTTTGTGGAAAAGCAGATTGACCATGTGGAGCTGATTTACCATCACTTCAAATCGATGGGTTCGCAGGTGCTGCTCCGCGAGAATTATCTGCCCATTGACCTGACGCAAGTAGCGCAGGAGGCGGCAGAAGATGTACCGGAGGATGCCCGCAGTTTTAATAATGATTACATTGTGGAACCTTCCGTCGGCGAACTGATAGCGGAACTTCTGCCAAAAGTGTTGAGTCAGAAGATATTTACCGTGCTTCTCGATTCCAATACTTCGGAACATGCTGCCCGTATGCTAGCCATGCAGACGGCGACAGATAATGCCAACGAGTTGATTCAAGATTTGACGAAACAGTATAACAAGAGCCGTCAGCAGGCCATTACGAATGAGCTGCTCGATATTATCGGCGGTAGCTTGAAATAGTCCGGATTGCCCCGTAAAGGGCTTTCTCAGGATGGGTACAAATAAATGGAATAATAGGACAAGGATAACGAAATAACCGCTATCTTTGTCCTATTATCATATATGGCTACTGATGAAATCCGTATCATTCTGAGAGAGAGCGGATTGGTTGAATAATAAACATATCAATGGAGAATAATCCCGAAATAGCGCTTGCATGGCAATTCATTGAAAACACAGGCACTCATCTTTTTTTGACCGGCAAGGCAGGTACCGGTAAGACAACTTTCCTGCGAAAACTGAGGGCAGAGAGTCCGAAACGGATGATTGTACTTGCACCGACGGGAATTGCCGCTATCAATGCAGGCGGTGTCACCATCCACTCCTTTTTCCAAGTACCTTTCGCTCCTTATGTGCCCGAAAGCTCATTCAGCGCAGATGGCAAGGCAACCTACCGTTTTCGTTACGGGAAAGAGAAAATCAACATTATACGCAGCATAGATTTATTGGTCATCGATGAAATCAGTATGGTCCGTGCCGACTTGCTCGATTCGGTGGATGCCGTCTTGAGGCGGTTCCGCGACCGGAACAAACCCTTTGGCGGCGTGCAACTGCTGATGATTGGCGACTTACAGCAGCTGTCTCCCGTAGTGAAAGACGATGATTGGCAGATGCTGTGCAAATACTATGACACGCCTTATTTCTTCTCCAGCCAGGCCTTGAAGCAGACGGAATATTGCACCATAGAACTAAAGAAAGTCTATCGGCAGAACGATGGGACTTTTCTTGAACTACTGAACCGCATTCGCGAAAACCGTTGTGACGGGCAAGTGCTGGAAGCCTTGAACCGCCGGTATATTCCCAATTTCGTACCTGATAAAGAAGAAGGATACATCCGCCTGGTGACCCACAATTATCAGGCCCAACGGATTAATGACCATGAGCTGGAACAACTTCCGGGACGCTCGTATGCCTTTCGTGCCAAGATTGACGGAAAGTTTCCCGAATATTCCTATCCCACGGATGAAGTACTGGAACTGAAACGCGGTGCCCAGGTAATGTTTGTGAAGAACGACACCTCCGGTGAGCACCGTTACTACAATGGCATGATTGGAGAGGTGACAGCCGTGTCGGCAGATGGAATTGAAGTGCGCAGTAAGGGAAGCGACGCTACCTTCTTACTTCAAGAGGAAGAGTGGACGAATGCCAAATACGTGCTTGATGAGGAAACCAAGGAGATTACAGAAGATATTGAAGGAACATTCCGGCAATATCCGCTGAAGCTGGCGTGGGCGATTACCATTCACAAAAGCCAGGGACTGACGTTTGAACGTGCCGTGATTGATGCCAGTGCCTCCTTTGCGCATGGGCAGACCTATGTGGCTCTGAGCCGCTGCAAGACATTGGAGGGAGTGGTGCTCAGTGCCCCGCTTTCTGCAAAGGCCGTTATCAGTGACCATGCAGTAGATACCTTCACGATGGAGGCACGGAGAAACGAGCCGGACGAGAAACGCTTCCGTTCCTTGCAGCAGACCTATTTCCTGGAACTGCTGTCGGGCTTGTTCGATTTCCAGCCCATGGAGCAGGCTTTGCGGCGGTATGTGCGGCTGATAGACGAACACTTGTACAAGCTCTTTCCCAAGCAACTCGCAGCCTGTAAGGAGGAAATGGAACGTTTTCACGACAAAGTGACGAAAGTAGCCCAGAAGTTCAGTATCCAGTATACCCGCCTGATTGATACTGCGCAGGACTATGCAGCCGACCCGACTTTGCAGGGGCGCATACACTCTGCCGCCACTTATTTTCAAGAGCAGTTGCAACCGCTGGATGCGGTGATGGCGAGTACGGTAACTTCTGATAATAAAGAGTTGAAGAAGAAGCTCCGGGATGCCATGGAGGAGCTGGAGGAAGTGTTTGACATGAAGACTGATTTGCTGGATTATGTGCTGGAGAATGGTTTCCATATGGCAGGATACTTGAAGCAGAAAGCACTGCTTTCCATTGATGATTCGGCTTCGCAGAAGGGTAAAGGCAAAGGGAGAAGTGCTTCTGCCAAAGAAGGGCAGGGAAGCAGTAAGCAGGCTGATAAAGAGAAACGTCCGCGTGAGCGGAAACGCGATGCTGCGGCTGTTGAAGTACCCACGGATGTGCTGCATCCGGAACTTTACAACCGCTTGGTAGCATGGCGCAATGCAGAAGCTTCCGCATTAGGGCTGCCCGTATACACCGTCATTCAGCAGAAGGCAATTCTAGGCATCAGCAATCTGCTTCCTTCGGATAAGGCCATGCTTGTACGCATTCCGTATTTCGGAAAAAAAGGGGTGGAGAAATATGGAGATGTGATTCTGGAGATGGTACGTGTGTATCGCAAAGAGAAAGGACTGGCAGAGCCGGAGTTGCTGTAGTCGAATCTGCTTCCGCACCTGCATTATTTACCATCCGAACATCAGCTTTATTCCTTCCTCCAGCGTATACGGTCGATACCCCAGTTCCCGGTGTGCCTTTTCTATACTCAGCCCGCTGAAACGGGGACGTGGTGTCTTTTCGTTCATCTCCTTCGTGGTGACGGGACGGATGAGCGAGCGATTCAGCCCCAATACGTCCGCTACCCGATAAGCGATGTCTGCAATGGTCAGGCACTCGCTGCCACAGAGATGATAGATACCGTTTTGCGGATGACTTATCAGCTTCTCCACTCCTTGCGACACGTCTCCCACGAAGGTGGGCGTACGCCATTGGTCGGATACGACGAACACTTCCTCATTGTTCCTTAATCTATTTGCCACCAGTTGGAGCACATTTCCATGCTGTCCGGGCAGGGCGGCGCCGTACACCACCACTATGCGCACGATGGCATAATCCCTGCAAACGGCAGCGATACGTTTCTCACCTTCCAGTTTGGTGTAGCCGTAATAATTAACGGGAGCGGGAATATCCTCCTCCGTATAGGGTCGGTCCGTATCACCACCGAAAACGAAGTCGGTGGAAAGATGGATAAAACGGCTGCCTCTTGCCTCACAGCATTCTGCCAGATGCTCCACGGCAGTAATGTTGACGGCATCCGCTTCTGCATGGTGCGTTTCGCAATAATCGGGGACGGAGAGGGCGGAGGTATTGATTACAACATCCGGCTGTACTTCCTGGAAAAGCTTTTTCACCGCCTGGCGGTTGCATATATCCGTACGGATAAAGCGATAGTCGCCCGAATGAGGACAGATGTCGTCGTGCAGGGAACAGCCCGTTGTCTGATAAGACAAGTTGCGGGACAAATCATCCAGGATGCGTCTGCCGGTAAAACCGTTGGCGCCTATTACCAGTATTTTCTTTCTTGTCATTGATTCTGTTGTTAAGTGATGGGCATCAATAGGGCACGTGTCTGCCCTGCTGTACCTCGATGCGTATGCCAAAGGCTCCGTTGGCTGATTTCAGCTCGAACGCCCCTTTGAAATTGTTCTTTTCCCAAGGCAGTGCGGAAGGGTTGGGTACTTTCCAGCCGTCCTTGTCATATTCGCCGTACGTATGGATGCGCATGCCGTTCTTCAAAGTGAAACTTCCCATTTGCAGGTTGTCGGTAGAGCCCCAGAAGCCCGTCAGTCCGAAGGGATTCGAACTGAAATACCGGGAGTTGCTGAGTGAGAATATGTTCGAAAGACCTTGTGAATAAGTCACGTTCGGGTTCAACCGGAAGATGCGGCTATAGTCTTTGCTGGCATCCGGTATCTCCAAAGTGAATTTGGGAAGAGTGGGGGCGGACAGATTCATCAGCCCCATATCCAGCAGGAAGCCGTCGTAATTCTTCACGTCCGGCAGAAGCTCCTTTTCAGACGGAGACATGCTTTCGGGAGACGCTTCGCCACGTACTGCAGTACGTACCGTATCGGCAGGCATCTCGCTCTGTGCGCTGACGGATGACATGCCTGCAAGTAAAATGATGATGCAGAAGAAGATTCGTTTCATTGTTCTTTGTTCACAATTTCAGTTGCTGTCCACCGCATAGGGGCAGACTGAACAAAGATACTCGTTTCCCTCTATTTCTGGAAATATCTTTGTATTATTTCTATTTCTTTATACGAATGGTAGGGGCGAAGATGGGCGAATTTACCCATTTCATTTTAGTGGGGTCGTATCTTCGTTCCATCCCTCCGTTGAGGTCGAGCCAGTCCGTCACTTTCAGTTCCAGTACCATGCCATAACCGCTTTGCGGATACATCGGGTTCATATATCCATGAAAGGAGTTACTTCTCCCGTAGCCCGAATACTGGCCGAAGGCATGTAGACGCATGTAGGGATTGATGCGGTAGGATACGGAGGCATTGTAGCCTATGTCCCATTGAGTACCCCGGGGGGCATCCCTTTTGGCATACTGGGCACCGGTAATGGATGAAGGTTGGGAGATGGAATAGTGGGCGGCATACACTCCGCCGCTCAGTTCCCAATGTCCGTCGGGACTGTAATAAGTAATTCCTGCGCCAGCCTGCATGATGGAGCCCATTGCAGGATAGGTGTTATGGCTGCCGTACATCGTCAGTACGACTTCCGGCGAGAGCAGGAAATCGGCGAAACGCTGGAAGTCCCATTCAAAGATGTTCTTCTGAAAGTGTATCTTCTTCATGTCCGTCCAGGGCAGGGGCTCCACATAGTCGGAGGGAGGGAGATGGAGATTTATCTCTTCCTGCTGTTCGCCCTGCAGACTTTGTTGGGGCTGGCTTTCATCAAGGCCCGTACGCTTGTTCTCTTTTGGAGAAAAGGGAATCTGCTCTTTCTTTACGGGAGGCCGGTTCTTTATTGTGTCTTCCGGAATCTCGCTCTGTGCATAGGCGCAGAGTGAGGAACAGATAAAAGTAATGAATAATAACTTTCTCATAAATAGTAGTTTAGTTTTAGTTTAGTTCACTATTAGTTTATATCCTATTCCCCGCACATTGACGATACGGATGTGCTCGTCTCCGGCCAGTTTATGCCGCAGTTTGGTGATGAACACATGCAGGCTGCGGGAGTTGAAGAAGCTGTCGTCTCCCCAGAGGTCGAGCAATACATTCTGGGTGTTGACCACCTGGTTACGGTTCTCGCAAAGACGTTTTAGTATCTCGGACTCGCGGTGGGAGAGTTCCACTTCCGTATCCGCGTTAGGTGAAGTCGGGGTGCTGCCTGCAAAAGCAAGTCGTTGAGTGACGGAATTGAAACGGTAGTCACCGATTTCAAAAACGGTAGTTTCTTTGGGCTTTTCCTCTGTAAAGGAGAAAGCTTTGCCTACCAGGGCCTTTATGCGGATAATGAGTTCCTGCATTCCGAAAGGCTTTTTCAGGTAGTCGTTGGCACCCAGCTCAAACCCTTCCACCACATCGTTGATGGCGGAACGGGCGGTAAGGAATAGTACCGGGGTCTGTTTGTCGGTCTGCCGGATGCGGCGCACCATCTCAAAGCCGTCCATGCGGGGCATCATCACGTCTGCCACCAGCACGTCGGGACGGAGGTCGAAGAACTTGCGCAATCCCTCTTCACCGTCTGCTGCGGTGTGGATGATGAAGTTCTGCCCTTCCAATGTGTCCTTGATAATCATGGCGAGGGTCTGTTCGTCCTCAACCAGAAGTACGGTTATCTTTTCCATAATTGTCGCTTTTGTTACAAGTAATGTAAAGCTCCTTAACAAGTAATGTAAAGTACCCTAACAAATAATGTTATCATATCCTTATCGTAAAGGTACTTCCTTTTCCCAACTCACTCTTTACCGATACGCTGCCACCATGCTTCTCTATCATGGTCTTCACATAGAACAATCCCAGCCCATAGCCTTTCACATCGTGCAGATTACCCGTGGGTACGCGGTAGAATTTGTCGAAGATGTGCTTCTGCTTCTCGGGAGCAATACCGATACCGTGGTCGCTGACGGAGATTTCAGTCTGTTCATTCTGCCCTTCGACGGTTACCTTGCGGCAATGGATGGCCACTTCGGCCTCTCCGTGCGAATATTTGATGGCGTTGTCTATCAGGTTGCTGATGATGTTGCTGAAATGCGTGCGGTCGGCAAGTACGCTCAAATCTTCCGGTTCGATGTCCACCGATATGTGGACGGAGCTTTCCGCTTTCAGCTTGTGTTGTTCGATGAGCGTTTCCAGAATATCACGTATTGCAAACTCCTCCGGGTGCAGGCGGAAAGTCCTGCGGCGTTCCATACTCATGGAAAGTATCTGTTCAACCAGTCCACTGAGGCGCTGAAGCTGTTCCTGGCAGATACGCAGGTATTTGTCGCGCTGGGCCTTTTCCTCCGCTTGGTTGAAGTTGAGCAGAGCGTCGTTGGCGGCATATGCTACGGCGATGGGGGTTTTCAGTTCGTGGGTGATGTTGTTGGTGAAATCGCTCTTCATCTCTTCCAGTGTCTTCTGTTTCAGGATGGTGCGTATCAGGAACCAGAAGGAGAAAGCGAGTACGATCAGAATAACGAATGATGTGGTGAGAATGCCCGACATCTGTCGCAAGACCAACGTGCCGGCCGGTTCCATGATGAGACGGTAGCTTTGACTTGTATTGATGTCGAAAGAATAATTATATTCCACGGCTTTTGAGGTAGGCACATAGCCGGGGGTACCGATGTTTACCAATGTATCTATATAGAGAATGGTAGAGTCCCATTTGCTGCCTTTGTGAAGATGTAGCAGCCTATGGGGAAGATTGATGTTACGGTCATGCAGGAATGAAGTCAGCAGGCTGTCATAAAGCATTACGTCGGGGTCGGAAATGATGTCCAGTCCCGAATGCAGTCCGCGCTGGAAGTAGGTGGCGAGTTCCAGCATACTGTTTTGGTCGCGCAAAATCACATCCAGTCCCCCTTTGGCACTCAATGCGGATTGGGGAGAGCTGTCCGAGTCCCTGACACTGACTTCCACGCGGGTTGAATCGTTCGGGTGGGTCACGTAAACACTGTCTCCTTTGGGCATGAAGGTTTCGTGCAGGGTGGTGTTGTCCAAAGAATCTTCACGGGAGATGGTGGTACTGCTACGGACAAATGATTTTCCGTCATCGCTGTATCCGGCTGATACGCTGACTTCACCGTGGTTTATGTCGTCCTGCTTCATTTTATCCACGCGTATCATCATTTCGTTATAGTCGCTCATGCGCATGGCTTCGGTGATGTCCCTCTCCATTTCACTGTGCATGGTATGGTAGAGCCCCGTCAGCCAGTAGGCTTGGTAGGCGAAGATGCCGGCCAGGGAGACGATGACAAGTATGGCAATATATTTGAATGGCAGTTTCATGTTTGTTTCCGGTTACTTTTATACATACAAAGGTAAGACTAATATTGTGAACCCTATCATCCGATAAGACTAAATAACACTCCCGATAACACTGGATAACACTTGGTAAGCCGCTGATAACACAAGTTTCTGCTGATTCTGCCGTACTTTGCAGACGAAGATTTGCAGAAGAAGAATATGAACATAAATAAAAAGAAGAACATGAAACGATTCTATTTACTCCCTATTGTATGCTGTGCTTTGAGCATCAGCCTTTCGGCACAAGAGAACAACGGCACTGCAACCACCTCCGGTGCGGACGACAACCGTATCCTCAGCGCCGACAGCCTTATCACGACCGATGCCCGTCTGGACAGCCTTTATCAGACCTTGCCGGAAGTGATGATTACCGGTGAACGCCCCATCGTAAAGGCAGCGCAAGGCAAGCTGGTGTACGACCTGCCCCGCCTTATCCGGAACCTCCCCGTAGACAATGCCTACGATGCCGTGAAAGAGCTTCCCGGCGTCATCGAGATGAATGGCGGGCTGCAGTTGGCAGGCCAGGGAGTCACCGTTATCCTGGACGGTAAAGTAACCACCCTCAGCACAGGGCAGCTCTATGCCTTGCTGCGCAGCATCCCTGCCAGCCGCATAGAGAAGGCGGAAGTGATGTACAACGCCCCTGCACGCTACCAGGTGCGTGGCGCACTTATCAATATCACCTTGAAACAATCGGCAGGCGGCCCCGGCTCCTGGCAAGGCGAACTCTACGTCAAGTATCGCCAGAAGCACAACGAAGGCTTTGAGGAACGCGCCAGCCTGCTCTTCAGCAAAAATAAATTCTCAGCAGATTTTCTTTACTCGCACAGCCATGGCCGGGGCTACTCTACTACCGACAAAGAGGCTGTGCACACCCTGGCGGACGGCTCGGTTCACCCCATGACAACAGATGAGGTGGGCCGTGGCCGCAGCCATACCCATAATTTCAGGGTAGGGGCGGACTATAACATCGCCAAGGACCATCAGCTGAGTTTCGTCTATAACGGTGGCTATTCCACCTCCCACAACTGGACGGGCGTGACGGGCACGCAGGTGTCCACAACTCATGGCAATAGCACCGACTGGCTGCACAACGGCCGTCTGGACTATCGTACCCCTTTCGGCCTCAAAGCCGGTGCCGAACTGACCTACTACCGCTCTCCGTCCAACCAACTACTGCATAGCCGTATGCAGGATGAGGAACTCGATTTCTACACGGAAGACTGTCAGCGCATCAACCGCTGGAAATTCTTTCTGGCCCAGGAGCACAGTCTGGGAAAAGGTTGGGATTTGAATTACGGAGCCATCTATACTACCAGCATCGACAACAGCTACCAATATTATTATGACCCCGAAACCGGCGGACAACTGACCTCATCGGATGCCTTGAGCAATATGAAGTCCCGCCGCCGCGAGCAGACCTGGAATATCTATGCAGGTTTCAGCAAGAGTTTCGGCGACAAACTCGCTTTGGACGCTTCCCTGGCTGTGGAGCATTACAAGACTCCCGTCTGGAACCAGTGGGACTGGTATCCCATCGTCAACTTGAACTATATGCCGTCACCGGGACATATCCTTCAGCTCTCTCTGAGCAGCGACAAGGACTATCCCGACTACTGGGCGGTGCAGGATGCCGTCTCTTACATCGGTGGCGGATACTCTGAGCTGCATGGTAATCCGTTGCTGAAACCGGCACAAGAGTATGAGCTGAAAATGACCTATATTTTGAAGAGCAAATACATCTTCAGCGCTTGGTTCAACCATACCAAGGACTACTCTGTACAGACGCTCTACCAATCTTCCGAACGTCTGGTTGAAATCTATAAGACACTCAATTTCGATTATCAGCAACAAGCAGGCATACAAGCCTCTATCCCGTTTAAGGTGAAGAACTGGTTGAATTCGCGCCTTACCCTTATCGGCTTGTGGCACCGCGAAAAGGATGGTGATTTCTGGGATATTCCTTTCGACAGAAAGCAATGCTATGGCATTGCCCAGATGAACAATACTTTTACTCTCTCCACCAAGCCCGATTTGAAGCTGACGGTGGCCGGATTTGTGCATAGCAAAGCCATTCAAGGCATTTACGACCTGCCCACGTCGGGCAATGTGAATATTGCCCTGCGCTACGGCTTCGCTAAGAACAAAGCCATCCTCAACCTCTACTGCAACGATATTTTTGAGACGGGACAGATTTCTCCCCGCATCCGCTTCCAGACGCAGAATGTGACGAATCATTACTCATGCTTCCGCGAATTCGGCGTATCGTTTACTTATAAATTCGGTGGATATAAGGAGAAGCAACGGGAGGCGGTGGATACGTCGCGGTTCAAATAGATAGAAGATGCAGGTGGTCAGGTGAAAATACGGTATTCTTTTGTACTTTGCCACATCTTTCGTACTTTTGCAACTTTCAAAACATTAAAGTTGTTATTTAAAGAAAAGACTCTGTATGAAATCGGACATTGAAATAGCCCGCAGCATAGAGCTGAAGAAGATAAAGCAGGTGGCTGAAAGTGTGGATATCCCGCGTGACGAAGTAGAGAACTATGGCCGTTACATGGCCAAGATTCCTACGCATCTGATTGATGAAGAGAAAGTGAAGAAGAGCAATCTGATACTGGTGACGGCTATCACGGCAACGAAAGCGGGTATCGGTAAAACAACCGTGTCCATCGGGCTGGCATTGGGGCTGAACAAGATTGGCAAGAAAGCGATTGTGGCTTTACGCGAACCCTCGTTAGGTCCTTGCTTCGGCATGAAAGGCGGTGCTGCCGGTGGAGGATATGCCCAGGTGCTGCCCATGGAGAAGATAAACCTGCACTTTACGGGCGACTTTCACGCCATTACCTCCGCACACAACATGATTTCCGCTTTGCTCGACAATTACTTGTACCAGCATCAGGCGGACGGCTTCGGACTGAAAGAAATCATCTGGCGGCGCGTACTTGATGTGAATGACCGTTCCTTGCGGAGCATTGTCACCGGATTGGGACCGAGCACCAACGGCATTACCGAGGAGTCGGGCTTCGATATTACCCCGGCTTCTGAAATTATGGCTATTCTCTGTCTGGCAACAGACCTCGACGACCTCCGTCGCCGTATTGAAAATATTATTCTGGGATTCCGTTTCGATGGTACTCCTTTCACAGTGAAGGAGTTAGGAGTAGCCGGTGCCATTACCGTACTGTTGAAAGATGCTATCAACCCCAACTTGGTACAGACTACCGAAGGCTCTGCCGCTTTTGTTCATGGAGGACCGTTCGCAAATATTGCCCATGGTTGCAACTCCATTCTTGCCACAAAAATGGCGATGACATTCGGCGATTATGTAGTGACGGAAGCCGGTTTCGGGGCTGACCTGGGTGCGGAGAAGTTCTACAACATCAAGTGCCGCAAGAGCGGCCTACAGCCCAAGTTGACGATAATCGTTGCTACCGCACAAGGATTGAAGATGCATGGCGGCGTCAGTCTGGACCGCATCAAGGAACCCAATATGGAAGGACTGAAAGAGGGCTTCGGCAATCTGGACAAGCATATACGCAATTTGCGTTCATTCGGCCAGCAGGTCATCGTGGCATTCAACCGTTTTGCCAGTGATACGGACGAGGAGGTGGAAACTATCCGCTGCCATTGCGAAGAAAAGCTCGAGGTAGGTTTTGCCGTGAACAACGCCTTTGCCAAAGGAGGAGAGGGAGCCGTTGACCTTGCCAATCTGGTAGTAGATACTATCGAGAACAAACCATCCGAACCGCTGACCTTCACTTACGAGGAGAACGATTGCGTGGAACGCAAAATCGAAAAGGTAGCCTGCAACCTCTACGGAGCAAGTGTAGTGACTTACAGTCTCCATTCCCGCAAGGTTATCAAACTGATAGAGCAGATGGGTATCAGCCATTACCCTGTCTGTATCGCCAAGACGCAGTACTCCTTCTCTGCCGATCCGAAGATATATGGTGCGGTCAATAACTTTGAATTCCATATCAAGGATATTGTAGTCAACAACGGTGCGGAAATGATTGTAGCCATCGCCGGTGAAATTCTCCGTATGCCGGGATTACCCAAGAAACCACAAGCCGAACACATTGATATTGTGGACGGAAATATAGAAGGGCTGAGCTAAACGCGCGGAGCGCGTTTAGAATTAAAAATTAAAGGCTGCGCAGTTCAAAGCGAACATTGCGCAGCCTTTAATTTTTAATTCTTAATTTTTAATTCTTAATTTTTAATTCTTAATTTTTAATTCTGTTTGCTTATTAATAAGCAAACAGCGGGTATTCTTTCATCTTCGCATTGACGCGTGCACGTACCTCTGCGATGACTTGTTCGTTGTCTACGTTGGACAGAACGGTTTCAATCATCTCGGCAATTTCGAGCATCAGGTCTTCCTTGGCACCACGGGTTGTGATGGCAGGAGTACCCAGACGGATACCGGAAGTCTGGAAAGCCGAGCGGCTGTCAAACGGAACCATGTTCTTGTTTACGGTGATGTCGGCAGATACCAACGCCTTCTCGGCAACCTTACCGGTCAAATCGGGATATTTGCTGCGCAGGTCTACCAGCATGGAGTGGTTGTCCGTACCGCCGGAAACGATGGTGAAGCCACGGTCTATCAAGGCTTGTGCCAAGACAGCGGCGTTTTTCTTCACCTGCTTGGCATATTCTTTCCATTCCGGTTGCAGGATTTCGCCGAAGGCAACGGCTTTGGCTGCGATGACATGTTCCAGCGGACCACCTTGGATACCGGGGAATACGGCTGAATCCAGCAACTGGGACATCATCTTGATTTCTCCCTTCGGAGTTTTCTTGCCCCAGGGGTTGGGGAAGTCCTTACCCATCATGATAACGCCACCACGAGGACCACGCAGAGTCTTGTGGGTAGTGGAGGTCACGATGTGGGCATATTTCACGGGGTTATCCAGTTCACCGGCTGCAATCAGTCCGGCAGGATGAGCCATGTCAATCATTAGGATGGCACCTATCTTGTCCGCGATTTCGCGCATGCGCTTGTAGTCCCATTCGCGGGAATAAGCAGAACCGCCGCCGATAATCATTTTGGGTTTCTCGCGCAGGGCAACTTCTTCCATCTGGTCATAGTCCACACGTCCGGTTTCCTGGTTCAGATTGTATTCGCAGGGAGTATAGATAATACCGGAAGTGTTGACCAGTGAGCCATGGGAGAGGTGACCGCCGTGTGCAAGGTTCAGTCCCATGAATTTGTCGCCCGGATTGAGCACGGCGAGGAATACGGCTGCATTGGCTTGTGCACCGGAGTGCGGCTGTACGTTGGCCCATTCTGCGCCGAAAATCTGTTTCAAGCGGTCGATGGCAATCTGCTCACTCTGGTCTACTACCTCACAACCACCATAGTAACGCTTGCCGGGGTATCCTTCAGCATACTTGTTGGTGAGGCAGGAGCCCATTGCCTGCATAACCTGGTCACTTACAAAGTTCTCTGATGCAATCAGTTCAATGCCTTTGAGCTGACGTTGGTGTTCTTTTTCGATAAGTTCGAAAATTAAATCATCTCTTTTCATTCTGCTTATTAGATAAGTTTGATAAATCTGTGTTCTCTTATTAAGCGCACAAATTTACGGGAAATAAATGAATAAATTGAAAGAAAAGGAAGAAATTTACTGTCAAAAGAACACTCCGAAAGAAAAACTCAGCACATTGTCCCTGCGGTGAAAACGGATTTCGTTTTTCGTGTTTTCGTCAGCAGCGTTGTTGTCGGCCGGAATATCGTATGTCACGCTCTTGGAGATGTTGTGCAGCCCCATGTCGTAACGGAAGTCGAAAAAGACGCGTGAGATGGTGACGGATACGCCGACGGTGAAACTGAGATTGAGCGGACGCAGCCTTTCACGGATATTCACCTGGTCGAAATTCTCGAAGTCGATGTCACTTTTCCTGTCCCATATATAGCGCACTTTGGGTCCTCCAAAGACGGCAAGGCTGTACGGCCCCTCCTTGATGAAGTTGTATCCGTAGATGACGGGGATGTCTATACTGTGGATGGACGATGTAATGGAGGCTTCCTCCGGCCGGGCTCCTGATGCGGCGTCTTCGGGCAGAGGTTTCTCGAAGGTGATGTTGCACCGGTTGATGTTGTAGGATATTTCCGGTTGCAGGAAATGGCGGTCGAAGTTTATCCGCATGAAAAGGGAGCCGAAATATCCTATCTTGTAATTGTTCTGCACTTCGTCGATGGGCACTCCGTTGACGCTGAACTGGGATACAAGGAACAAGGAAGAGGTGAAACCGCCTTTGAAACCGAAATTGACCGGAGTTTCCTTGCGGTGTCCGGAATGCTCTTCGTCGGCAGTACCGGGCACAACCGGAGTCTGTCCCCACATCATGGCGGGGAAGGCCAACAGATATAAGCCCATCAAGATTCGTCGCAACTCCATCTCTTAAAACCTTTATCGCATTATTACTTCTTTTTCTCCACCGTCCATCCGAACTTGCCTATCTTTTCCCCCAGCTCATAATATCCGCCGTGCACATAAACCAGCGGATTCGTTTCCGCCAGTTCCAGTTTGCCGGTTTCAGGGTTCAGATTACGGGTATCGGCACGGACATTTACCACATCTGCTATAAACATGTCGTGCGAACCGAGAGCCATAATCTCCTTTACCCGGCATTCTATGCAAAGCGGTGATTCCTCAATGAGAGGCGCGCTGACTACGGTGCTTTTCCCCGGTGTCAGATGCATTTCCTCGAATTTGTTGTAGTCCTTTCCGGAGCGTACGCCACACCAGTCCGTGGCACGGGCCATGTCTTTCGTGGTGAGATTGATGACGAATTCCATATTCCGCTTGATGATGTCGTAGGAGTGGCGTTCGGGGCGTACGGAGATGTAGCACATGGGCGGGTTCGTACAAATCGTCCCCGTCCATGCGATAGTCAGAATGTTATATTCCTCCGGAGTGCTTCCGCAGCTCACCAATACGGCAGGCAGCGGATAAATCATGGTTCCGGGTTTCCAGTCTTCTTTCATATAATCTCAATATCTTCTCTGGTCTGCTCCTTTTCGCAGTAATGGCACTTGATGACGCAGTTGTCCTTGTCTACTACATGAAACAACGTAGGCATCGGCTCGTTGTTCGTGATGCATTTGGGATTGGCGCATTTCACGATTCCGCGCAGCTCTTCGGGCAGACGGACTTCGCGTTTCTCCACCACTTCGTAGTCGCGGATAATGTTCAGCTTCACGTTGGGAGCTACCACGGCAATGCGGTTTATCTCTTCGTCGCAGAAGAACTTATCGGCAATCTTGATGATGCCTTTTGTACCCAGCTTGCCACTTTTGAGGTTGAAGCCGATGGTGATATTGTTGCTCATGTGTTCCAGTCCGAGCAGCGAGACTACGGTAAACAGTCTCTCAGAGGGGATATGGTCTATTACAGTGCCGTTTTCCAAGGCGGCCACTTGCAATTCTTGTTTCTTCATTTCTTTTTTCAACTTTCAGTTTTCCACTTGTTTACGTTATTTGATGTCATCCAGCGTGATGCCCAGTACATCGCACAGAATAGCTTCACGGGCATACAGTCCGTTTTGTGCCTGCTGGAAATAGTATGCCTTGGGATTGTCGTCCACATCATAGGCTATTTCGTTGACACGGGGCAGCGGATGCAGGATGCGCAGGTTGGGACGGGTATGTTCCAGCATCTTGTTGCGCAGGATGTAGACATTCTTCACCCGCTCGTACTCCATGAGGTCGGTGAAGCGTTCACGCTGCACACGGGTCATGTAGAGGATGTCGGCATCAGCAATGATTTCTTCCGTAAAGTCCGTATGTTCCACGTACTTGATGTTGTGCTCACGGCAGTAGATTTTGTATTCTTCGGGCATCCGCAACTCGTCGGGAGCGATGAAGTGGAAAGTGGGGTTGAAGTGACGCATGGCCATCAGCAGGGAGTGGACGGTACGGCCATACTTCAAGTCGCCGACCAGGAAGATATTCAGATTCTCCAGCGTGCCTTGCGTCTTGTAGATGGAGTAGAGGTCGAGCATGGTTTGTGAGGGATGCTGATTGGCACCGTCTCCGGCATTCACAATGGGCACGGTGGTGACTTCACTGGCATAGCGTGCGGCCCCTTCGAGGTGGTGGCGCATCACGATGATGTCGGCATAGTTGCTCACCATCTTGATGGTGTCTTTCAGCGTTTCGCCCTTGGATGAGCTGGTGGCCTTAGGGTCGCTGAACCCGATGACACGTGCTCCAAGCCGGTTGGCGGCAGTCTCGAAACTGAGGCGTGTACGGGTGGAAGGCTCGAAAAATAAGGTGGCAACTACTTTCCCGTCCAATATATGCCGGTTGGGATGGGCTTCAAACTCTTTCGCCATCTCGAGCATATAGAGGATTTTTTCCCGGCTATGCTCGGCAATGGTGACTAAACTTCTGTTTTCCATATCGTTGAATTCATTTATACTTTTCGAGAGTGTAAAGTTACGGAAAATATGCGGGCTACGGAAATATGCGGGGAAGTTTTTTGCGAAATATGGGCTGTTTTTTTAACCGTGTGGCTTGTTGTCCGGAATGCCACACTTCATCATCCGAAATGCCACACTTCGACAAAGTAAATGCCGCATTTCGCGAATGTTCAAGTGTGGCATTTGCCTTAGTCAAGTGCGGCGTTTGCCTTGTCGAAGTGTGGCATTCCGGACAGTGAAGTGTGGTATCTCTTTACGCCGTCGCCGTCGTTCTTTTTAACGACAACGTCGTTTTTTCTCTTCTCTTCTCTTCTTATCTTATCTCCTCTTACGCGCGCGAGGGCAAGTTTTCGTTGTCCCAATCTGTATTATAGCTCATTACGATGTATTTTTCCTTTCCGATTTTTTCTTCAAGTTTTCTAATTGTTTTGCAATCGTTTTGCATTTCACTGAGAGTTTCCATTAAAATAAACGGGCGTTTTTTTTGTGGATGCCGGAAATCTTATCCTGAAAAAGATATAAAAAGCATAGGCACATCCAATATATTTCCGTACCTTTGCCCTATTATTGAACTTTGATTTTAGCAACTGAAACATGATAAGGAAAGTCGTCAAAATCCTATGGATTTTCATCGCACTGATTTCGCTGGTGTGTGTCTTTATATTCTTTTCCATAGCCAAGGGCTGGATAGGCTATATGCCTCCGGTGGAAGACCTGGAAAATCCGAATTACAAATTTGCCACAGAAGTCTTTTCCGAGGACGGAAAAGTATTGGGTACTTATTCCTATAGTAAGGAAAACCGCGTGTTTGTGGGATACAATGATTTGTCGCCCAATATCATTAACGCCTTGATAGCTACGGAAGATGTACGTTTTGCCGAACATTCGGGCATTGACGCCTACGCCCTGACGCGTGCCGTAGTGAAGCGCGGTATCCTGATGCAGAAGAATGCCGGCGGTGGCAGTACCATCACCCAGCAGCTTTCCAAACAGCTTTATTCTCCCAGTGCCGACAATGTGATGGAACGTCTGTTCCAGAAGCCCATCGAATGGGTGATTGCCGTAAAGCTGGAGCGTTACTATACAAAAGAGGAAATCCTCACCATGTATCTCAACAAGTTCGATTTCCTGAACAATGCGGTAGGCATCAAGACTGCTGCCTTTACCTACTTCGGTTGCGAACCGAAAGATTTGAAGATTGAGGAAGCGGCTACGTTGGTGGGCATGTGCAAGAATCCGTCTCTCTATAATCCGGTGCGCTACAATGAACGTTCCCGCGGACGGCGCAATGTGGTGCTCGACCAGATGCGGAAAGCGGGATATATTACGGAAGCCGAGCGCGACTCCCTCCAGGCGTTGCCTTTGAAACTGAAGTACAACCGTGTGGACCACAAGGAAGGGCTGGCCACTTATTTCCGCGAATACCTGCGCGGCGTGCTCACCGCCAAGAAGCCCGACAAGGCCAACTACCGTGGTTGGCAGATGCAGAAATACTACGAGGATTCACTCGACTGGGAGAACAACCCGCTCTTTGGATGGTGCGAAAAGAACACCAAGAAAGACGGTACCAAATACAACCTCTACACCGACGGGCTGAAAATCTATACCACGCTCGACTCGCGTATGCAGCAGTATGCCGAGGATGCCGTGACAGAGCATCTGAAGGAACTGCAAGGTTACTTCTTCAAGGAAAAGAAAGGGGCCAAGAAAGCTCCCTACACCTTCCGTCTGACCCAGGAGCAGGTGGACGAGATTCTGGGACGTGCCATGAGGTTGTCCGACCGCTACCGCATTATGAAGAAAGCCGGAGCCACCGAAGCTGAAATAAAGAAAGCCTTCGATACCCCGGAGGAGATGTCCGTATTCAGTTGGGAAGGGGAGAAAGACACCATTATGACCCCGATGGATTCCATCCGTTACTACAAGTTCTTCCTTCGTGCCGGTTTCATGTCCATGGACCCGCGCAGCGGACATGTCAAGGCATACGTAGGCGGACCGAACTACCATTACTTCCAGTACGATATGGCCATGGTGGGACGCCGCCAGGTAGGTTCTACCATCAAGCCTTTCCTTTATACCCTGGCCATGGAGAACGGTTTTTCTCCCTGCGACGAAGTGCGCCACGTGGAATACACGCTGATTGATGAAAACGGAAAACCGTGGACGCCGCGTAATGCCAACAAAAAGCTGATTGGTGACATGGTGACTGTGAAGTGGGGGCTGGCAAACTCGGACAACTGGATTACGGCCTATCTCATGAGCAAGCTGAATCCCTATAATCTGAAACGTCTTATACATACTTTCGGTGTCCGCAACCGTGATATAGTACCTTCCGTTTCACTCTGTCTGGGCCCGTGCGAGATTTCCGTCGGCGAGATGGTAAGTGCCTATACCGCTTTCCCCAACAAGGGTATCCGGGTAGCTCCGCTGTTCGTGACCCGCATCGAGGACAACGACGGAAACGTGCTGGCAACCTTTGCTCCCGAAATGCAGGAAGTCATCAGCGTATCCAGCGCTTACAAGATGCTGGTCATGCTGCGTGCCGTTGTCAACGAAGGTACCGGAGGCCGTGTGCGCCGTCTGGGTGTGAAAGCCGACATGGGCGGCAAGACCGGAACGACGAACTACAATGCCGACGGCTGGTTTATGGGCTTCACGCCTTCGCTTGTGTCCGGTTGCTGGGTGGGCGGTGAGGACCGCGACATCCACTTCGATACGATGCTTCACGGACAAGGTGCTTCCATGGCATTGCCTATCTGGACCAAATACATGGTGAAAGTGCTCGGTGACAAATCTCTGGGATATGATGAAAATGAAACATTCCAGTTGCCCGAAGGCTATGACCCGTGCAAGGATGATGTGAATCTGGAAGGAGACACCCATATAGAAGAACCGATAGAGGGACTCGACGAACTGTTTAATTAGTTGAAAGGTGAAAATTGAAAGTGGAAAGGTAAACTTTCAATTTTCACCTTTTCCCCTTTCACCTTAAAAAATGGATTATACGATTAGTATTGGGAGCAACGAGCAGCGGAGGGAGAACATGGAACTGGCTCGCAGACGCTTGACGGAACTTTTTTCGGGAATACGTTTCTCGGAAGAGGAGGAGACGGCACCTTTGTTCTTTCACCGTCCGAATCTGTTCTCCAATCAGGTGGCATGCTTTGCTTCCGATAATCCGGTAGAGGAAGTCACCGCCTGCCTGAAAGCCATCGAACGGGAAGCCGGAAGGAAGCCCGAGGAGAAGGAGCAGGAAATTGTACGGCTGGATATAGACTTGTTGTCTTGTGACGGGACTGTCTATAAGCCAAAAGATTTGAAACGTGATTATATCCTGCGAGGATTGAAACAACTGTTATAATTAATAAAGAATATAAGGAGATGTGTCGATAGTATATGAACACTTTCGGATACACTCTCATTTTAAAAAACGAAGATTGAAAATGAATTTTTTAGGAATCATACCTGCCCGTTACGCATCTACGCGTTTTCCAGCCAAACCATTGGCGGTGTTAGGTGGAAAAACCGTGATACAGCGAGTATACGAGCAAGTGGCAGGAATCTTGGACGATGCATACGTGGCTACGGACGATGAGCGTATTGAAGCCGCAGTAAAAGCATTCGGAGGAAAGGTGGTAATGACTTCCACCGAACATAAAAGCGGCACCGACCGCTGTCAGGAAGCTTGTACAAAAATAGGAGGACAGTTTGATGTCGTGGTGAATATCCAGGGGGATGAGCCTTTCATCCAGCCTTCGCAGTTACAAGCCGTCAAAGCATGTTTCGACGATCCGGCCACCCAGATAGCCACTCTGGTGAAACCCTTTACGGTAGATAATGGTTTCGAGGCACTGGAAAATGTGAACTCTCCGAAGGTTGTGCTCAACAAAAACAGGAATGCCCTCTATTTTAGCCGTTCCATCATTCCCTACCAGCGTAATGCGGCGAAGGAAGACTGGCTGAAGAACCATACGTATTATAAGCATATCGGCCTTTATGCCTATCGCGTAGAGGTACTGAAAGAGATAACCGCCCTTCCGCAGTCATCCCTCGAGATTGCCGAATCATTGGAACAGCTTCGTTGGTTGGAAAACGGATACACTATCAAAGCAGGTATTACGGATGTAGAAACTATCGGCATAGATACTCCTCAAGATTTGGAACGGGCAGAAGAATTTCTTAAAAGCCATGGGCTGTAAACTAGAAAGCCCATGCTGAACCGAAGTGACCAACCCCGGATTCTTGAACCGGAACAACTGGTGGTGCAAAGGCCGGAACGTATCAAGTTGCCTAATGGCGTGCCATTGAGCGTGCTCAATGCCGGTGACAATGAAGTGACACGTATCGATCTCCTCATGGCAGGCGGCCGATGGCAACAGAAACAGCCCTTGCAGGCGTTGTTTACGAACCGCATGCTTCGCGAGGGCACCCGACGCTACGATGCCGCCCGGATAGCGGAAAAGCTGGACTATTACGGAGCCTGGCTGGAATTGTCCAGTGCATCCGAGTATGCCTATGTCACCCTTTATTCTCTGAATAAATACCTTCCCCAAACGCTTGACATATTGGAGTCTATCGTCAAAGAGCCGGTATTTCCCGAGAAAGAGCTGGGAGTGATTGTAGACAACAATATCCAGCAGTTTCTTGTCAACTCTTCCAAGGTGGACTTTCTGGCGCACCGCGGATTGGTGAAGGCTCTGTACGGCGGGCAGCATCCCGGTGGACGTCTGGTGCAGGAAGAGGATTATCGGCGCATCACTCCTGCGGTGCTACGCGAGTTTTATGACCGTTATTATCATTCCAATAATTGCAGCATCTACCTCTCGGGCAAGGTTACCGACGATTGCATCCGCCGGATAGAGTCCTTGTTTGGCTGCGAGGCTTTCGGTACGGATTTCCGCAAACCGGAGAAGACAGAATTTCATCCGGTTACCGCTTCCGGAAAACGTATCTTCATCGAACGTCCGGACGCCCTGCAAAGTGCCGTCCGTATGGGCATGCTTTCCCTGGACCGTAATCATCCGGACTACTTGAAGGTCCGCGTGCTGGTCACACTGTTCGGGGGTTATTTTGGCAGTCGCCTGATGTCCAATATCCGGGAAGATAAAGGATACACATACGGTATCTCCGCAGCCATCATGCCCTATCCGGGGCAGGGAGTGTTGGCGGTCAGTGCCGAAGCCGCCAACGAATTTGTGGAGCCTCTTATCGGTGAGGTTTATCATGAAATAGACCGCCTTCAGAACGAGCTGGTTTCCGATGGAGAGCTTTCCATGGTGAAGAACTATATGTTGGGAGACATGTGCCGTAGTTATGAATCTGCATTCTCGCTGGCGGATGCCTGGATTTTTGTGCAGGTATCGGGCTTGCAGGATACTTACTTTGCCGAAGCATTGGATGCTGTCAAGGAGGTTACCCCACAAGAAATCCGTGAACTTGCAGGGCGGCATTTATGCAAAGAGAAATTAAAAGAAATAGTGTGCGGCAAAAAAATGTCATAAAAAGCGGGAGTTATCGCATCATTTTACCGGATAAATCCTACCTTTGTCAATTATCAACTATCAATTATCAATTAATGAAATATCTATATACTGCACTCATTCTGGCTTTCTTATGCCAAGGTGGAGCCACTGCTCAGGAAAAAAAAAGCGGCTTTTTCGATAAAGTGAAAAATACATTCTCTTCGGAGATAAAGATAGGTACCTATACGTTCAAAGATAACGGGGCCGTCTATACCGGTGAAATAAAAGGCCGCAAGCCCAATGGAAAGGGGAAGACCGTTTTCAAGAACGGCGACGTCTACGAGGGTGAGTATGTGAAGGGCAAGCGTGAAGGCTACGGTACATATATGTTTCCCGACGGTGAAAAGTATGAGGGGCAATGGTTTCAAGACCAGCAGCATGGCAGGGGTATCTACTATTTTATGAATAACAATCGTTATGACGGCATGTGGTTTCAGGATTACCAGCACGGTAAAGGAACCATGTACTATTACAATGGTGATATTTATGAGGGCGACTGGGTGAATGACAAACGCGAAGGCCAGGGAACGTATACCTGGAAGAACGGTTCCAAGTATGTAGGCTCGTGGAAGAATGACAAGAAAGACGGCAAAGGAACATTGACCTGGAATGACGGTTCCAAATATGACGGGGAATGGAAAAATGATGTCCGGGACGGTAAAGGAACTTTTGAATATGCCAACGGTGACAAATACGTAGGTGACTGGAAGGACGACATGCAGCATGGCAAAGGTATTTACTTTTTCCATACCGGCGACCGTTACGAAGGTTCTTATGTTCAAGGTGAACGTACCGGAGAGGGCATTTATTACCATGCCAGCGGCAACAAGTATGTGGGCAGCTTCAAGGATGGAAAGCAGGAAGGCCACGGCACATTTACGTGGGCAAGCGGCGCCGTTTACGAAGGTAATTGGAAAGATAACCAACGTGACGGATACGGTACTTACAAATGGAATGTAGGTGACTCTTACGAAGGTGAATGGAAAGACAATAAGTTCAACGGCCAAGGTACCCTGATTCAGACCGATGGAACCAAATATAAAGGCGGTTTTGTGAACGGTATGGAAGAAGGTAGCGGTATCCAGGAGGACAAGAACGGAAACCGTTATGAAGGCTTCTTCAAACAAGGCAAGAAACACGGTCCGTTTGTAGAAACAGACAAGAACGGAAAGGTGATACGAAAAGGAACCTACAAGATGGGAAGGCTGGAGAATTAGAATTAAAAATTAGAAATTAAAAATTAAAGGCTGCGCAATGTTCACTTCAGAACCGCGCAGCCTTTAATTTTTAATTTCTAACCGCTCCGCGGTTAGATAATGTATTGTGAACTGATTGATTCATTGTTCATCACCCGCTTGATGGTTTCGGCGAACATATCGGCAATGCTCAACTGTTTAACCTTGTCACATTTTTTAGAGTAGGGGATACTATCGGTAAATACCATTTCCGTTAGTGCGGATTCTTGTACACGGAAAGAAGCAGGGTCGGACATTACGCAGTGGCTGGCAATGGCACGGACAGATTTGGCTCCTGCTTCCAGCATGATGTTGGCAGCCTTGGTAATGGTTCCTGCTGTATCTACAATATCGTCTACCAATACTACATTCTTGTCTTTTACATCACCGATGATTTGCATGGTGGCAACCACGTTTGCTTTTTCGCGTGTCTTGTTGCACAATACCAGGGGTACACCGAGGTATTTGGAGAATGTGCTGGCGCGTTTTGAACCGCCGACATCCGGGGTGGCGATTACCAAGTCTTCCAGTTTCAAGGATTCAATATAGGGGAGGAATACTGCTGATGCATACAAATGATCCACCGGAATATTGAAGAAACCTTGAATCTGGTCTGCATGAAGGTCCATCGTAATCAGACGGTCGATACCTGCAACAGAGAGCAGGTCGGCCACCAGCTTAGCGCCGATGGAAACACGGGGTTTGTCTTTTCTGTCCTGACGTGCCCAACCGAAGTAGGGGATAACGGCTACAACGCTTTTTGCCGATGCTCTTTTAGCAGCATCAACCATCAGCAGAAGTTCCATCAAGTTGTCAGAATTAGGGAAGGTTGATTGAACCAGGAATACATGCGAGCCACGGATAGATTCCTCATAAGAGACTGCAAACTCACCATCTGCAAAATGGGTGATGTTCATCTTTCCCAGAGGGCAATCAAGGCTAGCGCAGATTTTCTCTGCAAGGTATCTCGAATTTGTTCCGGAGAATACCATAAAGGGTGCTTTTTCGCTCATTTGTGTAATAGATGTTACCTATTTGTTAATTTGCATGCAAAGGTAGGAATTTCCCGTTACATAAAACAAGAGTTATTGTATAAAAATTATTTTTCTTTCCCGGATTTATTCGTAGCTTTGCTTTATGAAACGACTTTCTTTTATATGGTTTGCGGGGTTGTTGTGCCTTTGTACAACAATGGTTTCGTGTGTGGGAACGGCACCCATGAAGGAAGTACGCCTTATCGACTCTCTAAACCAGGTGGCTTATGCTTATCGTTATAAAAACCTGGATTCATCCTGCCATGCGGCATCAAGGGCCTACCGTGAAGTCAGCCTCTATAAACAAGGAAAAGCGGAAGCATCCAATAATCTGGGCTTTTGTGCTTTTATGCGCATGGATTTTGAGCAGGCCGAAAAGTTTCATATGGATGTCTATAATCTGACCAAGAATGAACTGGAACTCCTTATTGCCGACATCGGTTTGATGAAGATTTATCAGCGGACGGCGTTGAACAAGGAGTTCTACGATTATCGCAACAGTGCCTTGCACCGTATGAAAAGAATAGCGGAGGATGACAATCTGTTTGTGGACCAACACGAGCAAATGCGTTTGAATTATGCCCGTTCGGAATTTTATATCGTATCTGCTGTGTATTATTATTATTTGCAACAGCGTCCGGAAGCTGTAGCCTCTATTAATGAAGTTACTAAAAAACAAGAGTTGCTGGCAGATACCAATCAGCTGTTGTATTATCACTACATCAAAGGTTCTGCTGCCTTATGCGAGGGTGAGACACCAGATGAGCGAAGACTGAGAGAATTTGATGAGCTCTATACCGCATGGCGGTTGGCTTCGCGCAAGGGCTATCTTTACTTTGAGGGCAATGGAGTGCAGGGACTTGCCAACTTGATGGCTTCACCGGATAATTACGCATTTTTTCAAGACCGCCGCTCCCATGCCTTGACACGTTTTGGAGTACCGGTAGATTCGCTGCTTCCCATGCGTCTGGGGCAGTTGGCATTGCAAAAATTCAGCCAATACAAGGATTTGTATCAGATAGCAGGTGCATATGTATCTATCGGCAAATACCTGAATGCCCACAGTCACTATACAGAAGCTCTTGACACGCTAAAACTTGCTCTGGAATGTGTAAATGACCATCACCGCCTTTTCTATGACTGCCACGATAGTTTGGACTGGCTGAAAGCATTTGACCGTCGAGATACGATTTGTGCGGAGAAGGCATGGATGGAGCAGAAACTGAAAACCGTGCCCGAGTGGATTTCACGTATTCGTGAACAGTTGAGCGTTTCGTATGCAGGACTCGGAATGAAAGAAAAATCAGACTATAACCGCAATATTTACCTGGATATCCTTGAAGATACACGCCAGGATAAAGAACTGGAAAGCCGCTATCAGGCATTGGAAAAGGAGGCGGGGCAACTCAACGTCGTGTTGTCACTGGTCATTGTGGGCTTCGTGCTTGTATCCCTCTTCTTCTGGTTTTTCAACAAGCGTTCCAAAGACCGGAACAGAGTGCATCTCCGCCGTCTGCAGCTGATGCTGGATATCTGTCAGAAGATAACGGCATCCATTCCGGCAGATGCACAGACTGAGGAGGAAATCGTCGACTCTATCCGGACGGCTGTCTGCCCGGAATTGGAAAAGCTGTTTGGAGTGAAGGATATCCGCATAGACAACGGGCAATTAGTGTTCCCGCGTCGGATGAGCAAGGATGAGCAGGCGATGGTACGGGTGATAACTCCCTATATCCAATGGGCAATCGACAACGGCATGACGTCCATCTCCCTTGGTGACGAACGCCGCAGACTGGAAAAGCAACGCTACATTTACGAGCAGCACATCGCGGGGAACAAACGGCAAAATCTGATAAAGAAAGCATGTATGGCTATTGTCAACGGAATTCACCCGTACATAGACCGTATCATCAACGAAGTGCAGAAACTGACTCAAAAAGGATTCATCAAAGAGGAGCGGATCAAAGAGGAGAAATACCAGTATATCGACGAGTTGGTTACTACCATCAATGAATACAATGATATTCTTGCCCTTTGGATAAAGATGAAGCAAGGAAGCCTTAGCCTGAACATAGAGACGTTCGAATTGAATGAACTTTTCGAGCTGCTTAGGAAGGGAAGCCGTACATTCGAGATGAAGAGACAGTCGTTGGAGGTGCAGCCTACGGATATCCGGGTAAAGGCAGACAAAGCCCTTACATTGTTTATGATAAATACACTGGCGGAGAATGCCCGTAAATATACCCCTCAGGGCGGTATGGTGAAAGTATATGCACGGCAGGAGGAAGATTATGTGGAAATCTCGGTAGAGGATAATGGTTGTGGATTGTCACCGGAAGATGTAGCCCGCATTGTGGGAGAAAAAGTATATGACTCGAAAGCCATCGGTATGAGTGACGCTCCCGACAAGGAGGAATTGAGGAAGAACAAAGGAAGTGGCTTTGGACTGATGAACTGTAAGGGCATCATTGAAAAATATCGCAAGACGAATGATTTGTTCAAGGTCTGTCTATTTAATGTGGAGAGCGGGCTGGGAAAAGGCAGCCGTTTTTATTTCCGTCTGCCTGCCGGTATCCGTAAGTCCGTGTCGGTGTTGCTCGTCGTGTTGTCTTTGTGCATGTCATCCTGCCGGCATGCTGTGGAACAGCCTGCTTCCGGAGAGGTGTTACCGGATTCTTTGGCACTGCTTGCACAGAATGAATACGAAGCTTTGCTGGACGAGGCCTCCGATTATGCCAATGAAGCTTATTACTGCAATGTAGACGGAGAATACGAACTGGCTTTACAATACATAGATTCGGCAATGTATTGCCTGAACGAACATTACAAGCAATACGCCCATCCTATACATCGCTATATGACGCTGACGGGAGACGGGGCGCCTGCGGAACTGGATTGGTGGAACCAGATGTTCAATTCGGATTTCCATGTAATTCTGGATATCAGGAATGAAGCGGCAGTCTCATTTCTTGCATTGAAGCAATGGGATGACTATAGTTATAATAATGCTGCCTACACTACCTTATACAAACTGTTGGGAGAAGACCAATCCTTGGAAGAATATTGCCGGCAGCTGGAGCGTTCCACCAACAACAAGATGGTGGGCATTTTGCTGGCGGTGATTTTGCTGTTCGTATTGCTGTTGGGATATTACATACTTTACTTCCGTAAACGTCTGGTGAACCGCTGGAATCTGGAGCAAGTGCTGGAAATTAATGGAAAGGTGTTCAATGCCTCCTTGTTGCCGGTTTCGGATACGGAGGAAATGTTGCAGCGTGAGGAGGATACATTGAAGGAAATCCCGCGGCAGATTGTAGGTTCCGCTTTTGATGCAGTGAACGAACTTTTGAGTATCGACCGGTTAAGCATAGCTGTATACAACGAGACTACACATAAGCTGGAATACACTTCCAATCCAGTGGAAGATACCGCCGTGGACGAGTTGCCTATCTGGAGGAAATATATGGAGAATTGCTTTGAGCAGCAAGAGTACATATCGGAAAAGGGTATACAAGCATTGCCGCTTGTTGTGGATGCGGGAAATATGTGTCGTTGCATAGGTGTGCTGTGTCTGGAACGCAGGGAAGGTACGGAGCAGGAGACCGACCATTTGCTTTTGGAACTGATAGCCCGTTATGTCTCCATTGTAATCTTCAATGCAGTGGTTAAGTTGGCTACGAAATACCGGGACATCGAAGTGGCTCAAGATGAAGCCCGGCGAGCTTCCTGGGAAGACAGTTTGCTGCATGTACAGAACATGGTGCTGGATAATTGTCTTTCGACCATCAAGCATGAAACAATTTATTATCCGAACAAGATAAAGCAGCTGATAGGGAAACTGCGGTCCGGCAAACAGACAGAAGCGGAGGAGCGGGAAACGGTGGTTGCCATCAGCGAATTGATAGAGTATTACAAAGGTATCTTTACGACACTCAGTTCATGCGCTTCCCGCCAGTTGGAAGAGGTGACTTTCAGGCGTGCGACAATATCTGTGCCGGAACTTATGGCTACTGCCGGGAAATATTTCCGCAAAGTGTATAAGGGAAACAAGGCGCATATTGATTTTAAGATACAACCGTTGGAAGGACGGATTACCGGTGACTGGAACCAGTTGCGTTTCCTGCTTGAAAACCTGATAGACGAGGCTTGCTCCGTAACTCTGGATGGAGCTGTCTGTCTGTCGGCCCGGGAAGATGGGGAATTTATACGTTTTCTGTTTACAGATATGCGCAGGGAAAAGACCCGTGAAGAATTGAACCAATTGTTCTATCCCGACTTGTCCCGCATGACGGCCGGTGAGAAAGGAGAACTGTATGGTACGGAATATCTGGTGTGCAAGCAGATTATCCGCGACCATGACGAGTTTGCCGGACGCCGGGGATGCCGTATCAATGCCGAACCGGGAAAGGAAGGAGGTTTTACAATATATTTTACGCTACCGAAAAAATGAAATATGGAAGACAAAAAATTTAAAGTAATCATCGTTGAAGATGTCAAGTTGGAGCTGAAAGGGACGGAAGAGATTTTCCGCCATGAAATTCCCAATGCGGAGGTAATAGGTACTGCTATGACTGAGCAGGAGTTCTGGACATTGATTGAAGCCGGCGTGCCGGATCTTGTTCTGCTGGACTTGGGACTGGGAGGTTCGACCACAATCGGGGTGGACATCTGCCGGAATATCTTCAAGCGTTATCCGGGAGTACATGTGCTGATATTCACGGGAGAAATATTGAATGAGAAGTTATGGGTGGACGTACTTGAAGCCGGTGCCGACGGCATTATCCTGAAAACCGGAGAGTTGCTGACCAAAACCGATGTGCAGGCAGTGATGGCCGGCAAGAAGCTGGTCTTTAACTATCCGATACTGGAGAAGATAGTGGAACGCTTCAAGAAATCTGTCCTGAATGATGCAAAACGTCAGGAAGCAATCATAAGCTATGATATTGATGAGTATGACGAGCGTTTCCTCCGTCATTTGGCACTGGGCTATACCAAAGAAATGATTGCCAATCTTAGGGGAATGCCTTTTGGAGTCAAGTCGCTGGAGAAACGGCAGAATGACTTGGTCGGCCGTCTTTTCCCGCCTAGTGAACGGGTGGGGGTGAATGCCACTCGTCTGGTGGTGCGTGCATTGGAACTTCGAATCTTGAATATAGACAATCTGGAAGCCGACGATGAGTAAACTCCGAATGCCACATCCCGCTACGATGTTCTTCCTGCTGACGCTGGCAGTCATCCTCCTTTCATGGATATTCGATGTCTATGGCCTGAGCGTGCTGCAACCGCAGACTGGAGAAGAAATACGGGTGCAGAGCCTGCTGAGTCCGGAGGGCATACGCTGGCTGCTGCGCCATGTCATAACCAATTTTACGGGATTCGCTCCGTTAGGGCTGGTGATTGTGGCTATGTTCGGAATAGGGGTGGCACAGCATTCGGGTTTCATCGATGCATGTATTCGCAGGGGGGTACGACGTCCACGTGATCCTTGGCGCATTATTCTGCTGGTCATTGTCTTAGGACTGTTGTCCAATATAGTGGGAGATGCAGGATATATCATTCTGTTGCCGATAGCTGCAACTTTGTTCCAGTCTGTCGGTCTGCACCCCATTGGAGGTATAATTACAGCTTATGTTTCAGTCTCTTGTGGCTATAGCGCTAATGTGTTTTTGAGTACATTAGACCCCATGATTGCCTCTGTAACGCAAGAAGCGGCTGATAGGATGAATATTGCTCCGGGGCAGACTGGACCGCTGTGCAATTATTATTTTCTCTTTGTTTCCACGTTCCTGCTTGCATTCATCATTTATCATATTACCCGCAGGAGCTTGTTGCCGCACTTGGGAATGTATGCAGGGGATATTCATTTTAATGGCTACAAACAACTGTCCCGCAAGGAACGGAGAGCTATGTTGGGAGCTGTATTTGCAGGCTTGCTGTATATTGCCATTATTCTGTGGGCTACATTCTCTTCATGGGGGATATTGCGGAGTGTCAATGGTGGGTTGATTCGTTCTCCGTTTATAGTTGGTATTCTGTTTTTGCTTTCGTTTGGAATAGGTTTGATGGGGATGGTCTATGGTTTTGCCTCCGGCCGATACCGTACGGACGGTGATGTGATAGAAGGACTTACGCAGCCGATGAAACTGCTGGGCGTTTATTTTGTGATAGCTTTCTTTGCCTCACAGATGTTTGCTTGTTTTGAATATTCCCACTTGGACAAGTGCATTGCCATTTTAGGCGCTAATCTGCTGTCCTCCGCCTCTTTGAGTAGTTTATGGATATTGATTCTCTTCATTCTTTTTACGGCGCTGGTCAATCTCTTTATGGTATCTGCCACAGCTAAATGGGCTTTTATGTCTTTCATTTTTGTTCCGGTATTGGCAAGTATGGGCATTTCGCCGGATATGACCCAATGTGCGTTCCGTATAGGTGACAGTGCAACAAATGCCATAACACCTTTTATGTTCTACATGCCACTTGTCTTGACCTATATGCAGCAATATGATAGGCAATCCACTTATGGTTCACTACTGAAGTATACTTGGAGATATTCTTTAGTCATTCTATTGGCATGGACCACCTTATTTGTACTTTGGTACATCAGCGGTTTGCCATTAGGACTGTAATGTCATAACCAATGAACAGCCCGCTTTCGATAACCCCGGTAATGGCTTTCAGTTTCTGTTCCAAATCAGGAACAATGTTGCTGAGATGAATGTCAAGAATGAAATTACCGTTTTCGGTAAATACCGGACCGTCTTTTCCTTCTGCAAGACGTAGGCTGATTTTTGAAGCTCCCAATAAGCGTATCTCGTTTTCCACATGGGAGAGAGCATGTGGAAACACTTCTACCGGTATGGGGTATTTGCTCCCCAGTTTGCTGACAAGCTTGCTCTCATCGACAATGATGTAAGTCTTGCCACTGCTTTTAATTAGGAGTTTCTCCTTAAACATGGCTCCGCCACGTCCTTTGATGAGGTTATTATGCGGATCCACTTCGTCTGCACCGTCGAATGTCCAATCCGGACGCTTATTCCACAGAGTAGTTTGCGGCAGGCCAAGCTGTATACATGTCATCGAAATTTCGGCAGATGCCGGAATGATTTCTATATGCAGAGATTCTTGTTTAACTCGCTGAGCTAATGCAAACAAAGTGAGATAAACGGTAGAGCCGGAGCCTGCTCCTATGGCATCACCGTCTTTGGCCAGTCCGGCAATTTCCTGGGCTACCAATTCCTTACTCGCCTTATTGCTGATTTTATTTGACCATTGCAATTCTTGTATCAACTGATTTTCCCATTCCATCTCTTTAAAATTTAGCTGTTATTACTCTTTCATTCATTTTCGGGTCAATGCTACTTTTCCTATTTGAATAATTTCCAACCAGTTCAAAATGATCCAGCTGCATATTTTTACAATTCATGGCAAAATAATCCCCGTGTGCCTGCACATAGGACAGGTTTACATCGGTACAGTTCCAGAGGGTTTCCTCTGCATTCGGGAAATTTACATTTGTCAGGGTTACTCCCCTGCAACGGCGGAAATTTTTTGGTGCTTCTACAATGGAATCTCTTACCGAAATATCATCGGTATACCATACCCCGGCCCGCGCCATGTCAAACCAGGTACATTCCTTTACATCGACATGTTTGCAATACCAGAGCGGATATTTCCACCGGAACAGACAATTATCCAGATAAAGACTGCTGCTCTCCTTCAACGGGGATTCCCCATCCTCAAACACACTGTCATATACCGCCAGATTTTCAGACTGAAACAGTGCGCGTTCTCCTGTTAATTTCTGCTGACGAAGCACCTGCCGTGCCGTGTCAAATTTATCGTTACTCATTTTTTATTCCTTCTTTTTCAGCTTGTAATGATTAGGTCTGCTAGTTATTTTACCACGAGATCACCGGAACATTCAAGTATGCTACTCTAACAAAAGCTCCTCGACCGTGACAAACGAATATCCCTGTTTCTGCAAGGTATCTATGACCGTAAATGCCGCCTGTACAGATGACGCCGAAGCATCGTGAAGCAGAATAATGTCCCCCGGCTTAGTATCCTTTAGAACTCTCTGAACCACAGTATCCGCATCGGTCGTTGCCCAGTCCCGCGGATCTACATTCCACAGTACTTCGATCAGATTTACCTGCGCATCCAGTTCCTTCTGCCAGCATCCGTAAGGTGGACGGATATATCCTGCATATTCTCCCGTCACATCATAAATCGCCTTCTGTGTTTTTTCAATCTGCTGCAAAGTGCATGCCGTGCCCACTTCCTTAAAATTAACATGTTTATAAGAATGAACACCGATCAGATGTCCGTCATCATGCATCCGTCTGACGACATCCGGATACTGTTTTACCTCTTCTCCCAGCAGAAAAAAAGTGGCTTTTACACCACGTTTTTCTAATCCGTCCAGCAATTTCGGTGTATATTCCGGATTCGGCCCGTCATCAAAGGTAATTGCAACTGTTTTCATTTCTTTCTCCACTTTCTCCGGCTGCAGTGTCATTGTACTTACAACAGCCGCTGCGTTTCCAATGCTGTATGACAGGAAAAGAAACAGTGCATACCCCACATATCTTTTCCATTGTTTTTTGTCTGCCATTTCATACCACACAAATTTCCTGCTTAGTATATCGTATGAATTTAATCATAAAAAATATGTTGTCCTTATTCTGAATCATAAGTTTCCCTGCTGATGCCCTCCCCGAGCATCATCCGTTCCTCATGCTGCATTTCTTTTTCCCGGATGGCGCGTTCATAACCGGTCAATGCTGCAAACGGAGAAAACTGTGCGGCCCGGTCTTCCGATGGCATCTGCGGATGCTTTTTCGAAACCGGATGCGGCAGATCTATGATGTCATCATAACGATGCGTATTTTCCAGCCGGTTCATGCCCGATGTCCTCCAATCTGTCCGTTGCGCTGCCGCATGGTTGCCCCTTCTTTGAAATTGGTTCCTTTTAAAATGGCATTTTTCCCATAACGCTGCTTAATGGAAAGCATGGCTTTCTGCATCTGTTTTTCCTTCTGCAATGCCTGCTTTTGTGCCTTCTGTTCCTCGGTTTCTTCCGCAAAATCAAACAGGCTCATCTGCTCATAAGTCTGTTCTTTTTGTGCCTCCTGCTCTGTGCGTACATGGCATGCCGTAACATAGATCCTGCGGATCAAAAGATCCGGATTTATAATTCTGTCATATAATTCCAGTGTTTTTTCTACTACCGTAATGGCAGAAGATGTATGATTTTGCAAATTTGCCGTCCCATGCGCATGCTTTGGAATCTTTCTTCCGTAACGATCCGTAGTCACTTCCCCGTGATATCTTTTTGCCCGCACCGGGTCTGTCAGATTTTCGATATCATAGCCAACCGTCAGCACTATCTGATCCGTCACGAATCCATGCTCCACCAGATCCAGTACCAGCTGGTCTGTCATTTCCTGCACAACAATCCTTGCTTTATCTGCCGGGTACGGACACTGCAATACCTGTCCCGATCCGGAACTGTTCGCCTGCGGACGATACGCTTTGATCTGTGCAATCGTGCACGGTTCGTACCCCCAGGCATGATCAATCAAAAGTTCTGCATTCACACCAAACAGTTTGTAAAGCAGATCTTCATTATAATAATCTGTTTCTTTTCCGATGGAGCAGCGCGCCACATCTCCCATGGTATACATTCCGTTTTCTGCCAGTTTCTTCGCATATCCCGGTCCGACACGCCAGAAATCCGTGATCGGCCGGTAGTCCCAAAGCAGTTTCCGGTAACTTTTTTCATCCAGCTGGGCAATGCGCACACCGTTTTCATCCGCATCGATGTGCTTTGCCACAATATCCATTGCGATTTTGCACAGATACAGGTTGGTTCCGATCCCGGCAGTGGCCGTGATCCCAATGTGATCCTGCACATCCAGAATGATAGTCTGCGCCAGCTGATAAGCTGTCATTCCATAGGTTTTCAGATAATGTGTCACGTCCATAAACACTTCATCAATCGAATATACATGAATATCTTCCGGCGCCACATATTTCAGATATATATCATAGATCCGCGTACTGTATTCCACATAAAGTGCCATCCGCGGAGGTGCCGCAATGTACGACAATTCCGGCTCACCGGTTTTTCGGCTGCGGTTTACCTGTTTTACTTTCTGAACCACTTCAAAAAGCCTGGCCCTTCCCGGAATCCCATATTTTTTCAGGGATGGAGAAACTGCCAGGCAGATGGTTTTTTCCGTGCGGCTTTCATCTGCCACCACCAGATTGGTGGTCAGCGGATCAAGTCCACGCTCCACACATTCTACGGATGCATAAAATGATTTCAGATCAATTGCGATATACTGCGGCATACCTTTCCTCTCCCCAAACAGACATTCGTGTATGCTCTCATTATATCAAAATCCGATAAGATTGCAACGCTATTTACATTCCGTCACAAACACTTCACATTTCTCTAAAATCAGCTTATTTTCAGCATTTGTTCGTTTTTTATTTGATAAAAGTACCTTTTTTGCCGGAACTTCCCAATCCAGTTCTATGGTATCTGTTCCAAAATTTGCCGCTACCAGAACCCGGCGCCCCTGCAGGATGCGGTAATATGCCATTACGTGATCTGCATTCTCATATGCCGGCTCAAATTTTCCATAAGTAAACAACTCCCGATATTCCCCAGATTTGCGCAATGCGATAAGTTTTCTGTAATAATGCAGAACCGAATCCGGCTGCCCTTCCTCTTTTTCCACATTGATCACCGGATAATTATCATTGACTTTCAGCCATGGAGTTCCCGAGGTAAAGCCCGCCTGCGGCGCATCCTTCCACTGCATCGGCGTCCGTGCATTGTCCCTGCTCATAACCGAACATACGGCAAGTGCTTCTGCATCCGAAAGTCCGGCCTCACGCGCCACCCTGTACTGGTCTTTGGTACTGATATCATCGAATTCATCCACACTGTTCCATCTGGCATTCTGCATGCCAATCTCCTGCCCCTGATAGATAAACGGAATTCCACGCAGCAGAACACTTACTGTACCAAGCATCTTTGCCCCGTCCGCATTTTGCGCATAATCCGGCAGAAAACGGGAAACGCCGCGCGGCTCATCGTGATTTTCAATGATATTTGCCTCGAACCCGACATTCTGTACCCGCATCTGGGAATCTGTGATTGCTTTTTTCCACGCATCAAAAGAAATTGGTGGCGCATCGTACCATCCGTGTTCCCCGTCACTGAGCATATGGGCGCTGAAATCAAAAATTGTAGAAAAATGTCCATTTTCTCCAATAAAGTCCGGCAGGTCTTCCACCCCAATGTTAAATACTTCCCCTACCGTAAATGCATCCTTTTGGGCAAATGTATGATTCTTTAAATCTTCAAGCAGCTCATCGACACCTTCTACATTTTCGACCATACGCCAACAGCTTGCCAGTCCATCGTCACCATCCGGCTCCATATCCGGAAATGCCAGATCTTTTTTAATATTGATGATCGCATCAATCCGAAAACCTGCCAGTCCTTTGTCCAGCCACCAGTTGATCATCCGGTAGATTTCTTCCCTCAGTTTTGGATTTTCCCAGTTTAAATCCGGCTGCTCCTTTGCGAACATATGGAAATAATATTTGTCCGATCCCGGTACCGGCTCCCAGCAGTTTCCCCCGAAATAAGAACGGTAATTGCTCGGTGGATTTCCATTCTTTCCCTTCCGGAAATAAAAATAATCGGCATACGGTCCGTCCGGATCCGCCAGTGCTTTCTGAAACCATTCATGCTTGTCGGAGCAGTGATTGACAACCAGATCCATAATCAGATACATATCTCTCTTTTTTGCCTCTGCAAGCAGTTCGTCGAATTCCTCCATCGTTCCGAATTCTTCGGCGATTGCATAATAGTCCGAAATATCATAGCCCTGATCCACAAACGGGGACTTATAGATTGGAGAAAGCCAGATAATGTCAACTCCCAGCTCCTTTAAATAGTCCAGTTTGGAAATAATGCCCCGCAGGTCACCGATCCCATCTCCGTTTGTATCGCAAAAACTCTTTGGATAAATCTGATATGCCACCTTGTCATGCCACCATTTTTTCTGCATGTCCATGTCCTCCTTCGCCTGTATCTCCATGTCCTTTGACAATTTGTTTCTGTAACAGTATACTGTCATTATAGTTTGAAATTTCAAAATTATCTTGCATAATTCTTACTTTTTATAACACAATACTGCTCTCATAAGACAAAGGAGAATTTTCCATGAAACGGTTACAGACACTTGCCCTTGAACAGAAAGAAGATGCCCGTCACGGTGACGCAACCTTCCCCATACAGAAATATATCACTTCTTTAAAACCGGATTATCCGGTCATAACAACGCACTGGCACGAAGAGGCTGAATTTACACTCATCACCGAAGGAGATGCCAGCTACCAGATCGACCTTACTTCCTACGCTGTGGAAAAAGACGATCTGATTTTTATCCCGCCTCTGTTGCTGCACTCGGTCTCCCGCGGACAGTCTGCGCTTTACCAGTCCGAAACCTATGTATTTCACATGAACTTTCTCGGTGGAAATGCGACCGATATCTGCTCCACCCGTTATCTGATGCCACTGACCAATGAAGAACTGTCGGTTCCCTGTCTGATCCGTCCGACCCATCCGGCTTATGTATCTCTGCGCAAAATTTTTGCACAGATCAGTTCTCTCTTTGCAAATCCGGTTGAGGGATACGAACTGGCCATTAAGGCATTACTGCTGCAGGTTATTTTCCTGCTCCTGCAGTACCGTACCCCGGACGGGAAACGATCTGTCGACACCGCAAACGCCTCTGAAAAATTAAAAACCGTACTGGACTATATCCATCTGCACTATGCCGAGCCGCTTACGGTTGCCGGTCTCGCTGCCCAGTGCTATTTCAGCGAATATTACTTTATGCGTTTTTTCAAAAAACACATGAACATGACCGTAGTGGAATACCTCAACAATCTGCGATTAGAAAAGGCTGTAGAACTGTTTGAACAGGGAAACACCTCTATTCTGGAGGTCTCTCTCGCCACAGGATTCCACAACCTTTCCTATTTTCATAAAGTTTTTAAACGGAAATTCCACATGACACCCAGAGAATTTCTGAAAAAACTATCGTCTTTTTAAAAGCCCGTCACAAAAAGCCCGATATTTAATGCTGTAACTACAATTGCAATTGCCCAGAGAACCATTTTAAGTCCGGTACTGTTTGCATACTTTCCCATCACTTTTTTGGACGAGGTAAGATAAATCTGCGTAAAAATAGTGATCGGAAGCTGTACTGCAAGAAGCATCTGGGAATAAATCAATCCCTGAAACGGAGACCGGATCAGCAGAATGATAAGTGCTGCCGGAATCATCGTAATCAAAACACCCTGTCTGGTTGTCATGCCGCACAATCTGTTTTTACATTCGGAGATCATTCAGAGCCGGAAGTGGAATCTGAAAGAAGAAGCGGTGATTCAGAGACAATTGAAATTTGAATTTAAGGATACGCTGTTTTCCATGATCATCGGATGGGCGATTAACAGCGCCATGATTCTCATGGCGGCGGCGACGTTTTATCAGAGAGGGGAAAACCAGGTGGATGATCTGACGACTGCGGGAAATATGCTGACACCACTGCTTGGAAATGAAGCAACGGTGATTTTTGCCATTGCCCTTTTACTTGCCGGGCTTTCTTCAAGTATTACCGCAGGGATGGCGGGAGGAACGATTTTTTCCGGAATTTTTAATAAACCTTATGATATTGCGACGAAAGAAATCAAATTTGAGGTGATAAGTGAATCGGTGGAGTGTTTGGGCGAATATAGTTGTAAATGCCGTGCTTGCTTCGGAGAAAATTTCTTGTAGTGAATAATATGGCTCTGTTCAGGAGACAAACGCGGAAAAGAAACACTTTGTCCTTCCATACGCGCGTTGTAAAGCGTGTCGACAACTTCTCCCAAACGTTCGTTTTGGAAATCGAACGCTATCCGGCAAAGACTGTATTTCACTTGCCTGCCATTCTGGGGCATCGAATCGACCGCAACCGCTGAACAAAAATATAAAAAATGCCCATCCGGTGAAAAAGTCGGAAATGTTTCAAAAGCACAAGTAGATCGTAACAAAGGAGAAGTCATTATTTTATGATCTTTCACACTATATATCACCACATCCGAGGCTGTATCATAGACCTCCACCCTATCGGGATCATGGCTATAGAAATTTTGGCGAGTCTTGTTCATGGAAAAAGCAATATAATCACCCGAAGGATGCCAATACGGATAAACAAAAGAACCCATTTGCTCTGTTTGCACATCTAGCTTTTCAACCAAACCGTCCTGCAGAATCAACGTACCAGCCAAATCCGCACGCGCATGGAACATCATACGTGACGGATCACGCTCACAATAGGCATGACAGTTCACGCAATTACCTTTTGTCAGACGATTTTCCAAAATAGGACGTTGTTCATAATCAGAAAGGTCACGCTGGTAGATTCCCATTTCCCTCCAACCTTCGTATCCAGGAGGAACTAATCGATAAGAAAGATAAGAATCTATTGAATCTGGGGCTATATAGATTGAAAAAGAGCGGTAACGCTTCCACTGATCCGACTGATACGCTAAAACAGTCAGACGAAGCGAGTCACCAGCGTATCGACCCATCCAATCCTTCCAATCGGAAACCGGAAATGAAAAAAGCCCTCGTCTGCCCTCCATCTGCATCAGCTCATGCCCTGCCACTTCAACGACCAACCGGCAAGGTTCATTCCCTAAATAGGAGAAATTCAATGGGGCGATATTCATCGGAACCGTCACACCCTTATAATCCGGAAATATATCAGGGTCAGCCTCCAACACTCCTTGTATTTGTACGGGTCTGTTTCCACTACAGGCTCCAAACAACAGTCCTGCAAGCAGACATATCATCCAATTAATCTTTGTTTCCATCATCCAATCTCAGCAAAAAGTAAATAATACCAAAATGTATGCTTGAAACCATCCAACAAGGAACGAGGAGCTCCTTGTCGTACTTGTTCATATCCTTTCTTAAACTGCACAAACCGATCCAATGTGGACGATTCGACACCATGTGCCTTGCAGTATTCCCAATCAACCTGTTGGTAAGCGGATAACTGCTCATTCGAGATACCATGTCGGAGAGCATAGTCCTCCTCCAATGTATGATAATAATCTGAAAAGAAAAGCAGGGCCTCCTGTACCGGTTCGGCCAAATACTGAAGAGCCGGAGTTCCATAATAAGTATCGACGAACGATTGCACATGATTAAAGTCTTTCGCCAAAAGCAAATAAGCAAGTGCATATTGCATCGCATTTGAATTCGCAGGATTAACCGCTACGATTTTATAAAGATCGTCCATAGGAGACGCCAAAAGAACAAATGAATCATCCAAGGGGAAAGAGGCACGTCCAGTGCCTAAAGAAGGATCTTGCTCCACAGCTTCATCATCAAACAAAAAACGACGTTGAGCAGTGGCCCAACCGGCATAATGCACTGTTTTTTCCAACAAGGTTATATACTTCAACGCAACCAGATAATTCCCTCGCATCAGTTCAATCCGCACCAACATCTGAAGCATGGTCGGATTATATCCATTCAACGCGAATAAAGAGTTAAAAGCCACATTCTGAGCAGCAGCTATATTTCCCATCGCAAACCACAAATGAGCCAAACGGACATCGGCTGATTTTCCTCTCTACCTTGTCCGTCCGGGAAACGGACGGGTTATCAGGATGCCACAATCCCCTGAAATTAAGAAGCGACTTTGCATAGCAATAAGAACAGTCGTGAAAGCATCCACAGCCGTAAAGGTCTAAACGTGTCGGATAATTACATTTATTCCCTTCATTTCCGGAGACGGTCTTATAAAAGGACTTAAACTCTGGTGCTTGCGTGGATGTAGTCACCCATTGTGGCGCATTTACTGTATATCCGGCAGTTGTACTTGTAATTTCCTCTTTTAACATACTCATACTCTTTTTGGATGAATGTTTATAACCGCTTGTCATAGCTTGAATAGTTTTCCACCTGTGGTATTTTCCGTATATACCCAATTTCAATGTTATCCAAGCAACGTACCAGCGTCCTTTCCATAGCGGGCAGAATATCACGTTCGTAAAAATCACGCGGACGGGCTGAATAATCTATTTTGATTATTTCCTGTTCGCATATATCACCCGTATCGAGTCCGTTATCTGCCCAAAACCATGTGGCGGCAGTGATTGGTTCTTGGCGTTTATAAGCCCATTTGATTGAAGACGCGCCACGTCCATACGGCAGTGGTGACGGGTGAAATATCAATGTCCCGTAAAGCGGTTCTTTCAACACTTCCACCGACACCTTTTCCGTCAGAAGCGGGGCAATGGCTAGATCATACACTCCGGTGCTTTCGTTCCAAACACGGTGACCTTTCTCACGTACACAGGCTTCCGCCATTTTGTAAGCCTGTGAGTCCTTATTTCCCAATATCTTGATGATCATATTCCCCAATGTATTTAAATGCCTGTACTGCTCTGAAATGACCTCCGTATCCGGTAGAACATTTATCGGACTTTCCTTTTCTCTGCATGGACTTTGCCATCGAACTTGCACTTCTCGCCTTATTCGAGCCATAAAGGCTGGCTCCCGTTTGTACCCATTTCTTTGAGTGTCGCAAAGCCCCGCATAACTGGGGGTGTGAAGTGTGGAAAAATACAGGTAGCTTTTTCCCGCAACGTCCATTCCCCTTCAGGTGATACTCGCATACTGCAGCTAAGAATTTAGTGCCAACTCCGATACCCTGCCACTCCGGCATAACCACCAAGCGGGTCGAGCGATATGCGCCAGCCGTGAAAAGGGGGGCTACCGCCAAATGACACACAGGTTCATTCCCTATAAAGCCTACGAAGTATTCCGCGGCAACAGGCAATGGCAGGTCTAAATAATAATGCTGTTTAAACAGTCTTGGGAATACAGTTCCCCTGACTTTATAAATTTGAAGTTCGAGTTTTGGGCGTTGCCGAAGACAGTCACGCTCGTAAAAGCGTGCCTCCGCAGTATCGTACACCCAATCCGGCTGCAACCATTCAATAATATCATAATGACAGGACAGAAGGACAATTTTACCCTTGCCACGTCTCCAAGTTTTTGAGAATGCTGCCGCACCCACTTTCGCAATCTGACGGTCAATCACTGACGTAAATTCATCAACGACGGCACGCTCCGGACGTTCGCAAGCCAAACGGGCTAAACCAGCGCGAAATTTCTCACCGTTCGACAGTACATTGAAAGGTCTTAACCATGCCGGAACATCACCCAAACCTACAGCCGAAAGCATTCCAGTGACTGTATTAAAATCCCCGTCCGGAGCGATGCAGTCAATAATAGGTTTATTGCTGTCCCAACCGGAGTAAAGGTCATAAATCGGCTCGTTAAAGATTTTGCTTCCGATACTGGTTTTTCCACTTCCTGACGGTCCGACTATCAAACCTATTTGCCATTCCTTGTCCTCGATGGGCAATTCAGCTACCTTTTCCCAATCACATCCTTTTTCCGCATTGAAAAGGCTCTTTACCCTTGCAGCGCGATAGCTGTCAAAATCGCTGCAATGGTGTCGTACTTCTACTCTCATACAC
>ENA-UEQR01000170-UEQR01000170.1-human-gut-metagenome-genome-assembly--contig:-NODE-170-length-44076-cov-7.060047_pt1 | contig 44076 bp, 35 predicted proteins | sample MGYA00242944_ERZ507941 | MGnify/ENA primary metagenome ERZ507941 (study PRJEB26167, sample SAMN06115398) | human gut metagenome | host: Homo sapiens | place: China:Chongqing | collected 2016-06-23...
TGCTCGACGAAGCGACCAGCTCCGTCGACACCGTGACCGAGCGGCTTATTCAGGACGCCATCGAAAAGGTCATGGCGGGCCGCACCTCGTTCATCATCGCGCACCGCCTGTCGACCATCCGCCGTGCGGACGTGATTCTGGTCGTGCACGACGGCAAGATCATCGAAAGCGGCACGCACCGCTCTCTGATGGAGGCAAAGGGCGCGTATTACCAGCTCTACACCCGCCAGTACCGCGAGGAGCAGACCCGCTCCATGATGGAATAAGCGGCGCTAAGAGCGAAGACCCACCCGTCAGGGCGAGGCCGCTCTGGTTTACTGCTTTTTTGTCTGCATGACCATCAGAACGCCCTGTTCAACCGTGATCTCTGCCTCCGGCGCGTCGAATTCATTGCTGACGCCGAGCGGGAAGCGGTTGTCCAGCGCGGCGTTCTCCAATTCGTATTTTACCCCGCGCAGGCACACGCCTGTGCTGGCGTCCGAAAGCGAAAACACGGACAGGCCCCAGCCGGGCCGCTTTTTCAGGCGGAGCGTTCCGTGCGTCAGGAAGCTGATCTCCGAGCCTTCATCCAGAATGGTCACGGACGCGCCCTGTACGGCGGCGTTCGCCGCGTTCTGGAGATTGGCCAGCGTGTGATCCAGCCGCCCGCCCAACGCGCAGGTCAGGACCAGCGTCCGGAAGCCGTGCGCCAGCGCGTATGTGATGGCGTGGCCGGTGTCCGTGTCGTCCTTCTCAGGGATCAGACGCTCCACGGCTACGCCCGGCGCGACTGCACCGGAATAGGAGTCGAAGTCGCCGATGAACAGATCCGGCGTCAGACCGAGCCGTTCACAGTAGGCGTAGCCCCGGTCGCAGGCAATGACAAAATCGCCCGGCTGCTGCTCCGGCGCGGGGCTGAAAACGCCGCCGGAGACGATGATGCAGCGGTTTTCCATAAAAAATGCTCCTACCTTTTGTTTTGAATGCGTCTGCGCGCGTTCAGCAGCATATCAAGCAGGCTCAGCGTCAGGCTCACGCCTGCCGCGATCCCGAGCACGAACGCGCTGACCCGGTAGCCGTAGAGCTGTGCCTGCCCCCAGTCCTGCCGGACGAGTGCGCTCATGGCGTAATAAAGTGTCCCGCCGGGCACGAGCGGAATGAGGCCGATGATGAGGTACTGCTGCGCAGGCGTTTTCTTCACGCGCGCGAACGTCTCCGACCAGATCGCCGTTGCTGCGCTGGCTGCGAAGGACTGCAGAAAAACAGACTCCGTCGCGCACCCCGCCAGCAGATATGTACCCCAGCAGACCGCGCCGCCCAGCGCTGCCAGCGGCAGCAGCTGTTTGCGCACATTGAAGATCAGCGCAAAGCCGGCGGAGCCGAGCAGCGCCGTCAAAAGACCAATAAATGTCTGCATCCGTCACACCCCCAGCAGCCAGCCGGACAGCGCAAAGCCCAGCGCCAGCGCCGCCGCCCACAAAACCGTCTCGATCAGGCGCATCACGCCCGAAATTGTATCGCCGATGAAAATATCCTTGACCGCGTTCGTAAACGCGAGGCCGGGGATCAGCAGCATGATATCGCCGATGATGATCTTGTCGCCGTGCAGCGCAGGAAGCGCGCGGCAGGCCAGGCTGATCAGGCTCCCGACGCAGAAGGCCGCAAGAAAATTGAACAGTACCTTGTTTTTGCAGATCAGCGGCAGATACATCTGCAGCAGGCACAGCGCCAGCGCAAAGACCGCCGCTGCCAGCCCGTCTGCTCCCGCGCCGCCAAAGAAGACCGTCAGCGCGCCCGCGCCCAGACAGCTGCCCGCGAACAGCTTCCACCGCGCAGGGCGGCAGCGCTTCGCCAGATGCAGCCGGTCGGCCAGCTCCTGCACCGGAAAGGGCTTTTCGCAGTAGCTGCGGCTGATGGCGTTGATGGCCTCCAGCTTTCTGAAGTCCGTCACGGCGGATTTCTCGATCCGCCGCGTCTGCGTAACGCTTGTCTCGTCCGGAAAGCACATTGTCAGTACGATGCTGGATGTGATGACAAACACGTCCATCCGCACCGCACCATAGGCCAGTCCCATCCGTGTGAGCGTCTGCTCGACGCGGCGCACGTCCGCGCCGTCGGCCAGCATACTCTCGCCAAGCTCCAAAAGCGTGTGGAGCATCAGCGCCGTATCCTGCACATCCTCGCCTCCTCTGCCATTTTGTTTTTAGGGTGTATCTGAAAACTCATGATGTGACCGGCAGCGAGGGATTTTTGCGTTGCGCAAGACATTTTTTCGCAGGAATACTGACGTATTTCAAGGAAAAATGACGCGGCGCACCGCAAAAAGGCCCGCTGTCCGGGTGCGTTGGGAGTTTTCAGATACACCCTAGTATACCACGGTGCACGCGCATCGGCAAGCAAAACGCAAATTGACTTTTTTCTGCTTTTGTGCTTCAATATCGGCATAAACCGATAGGGAGATGCGCGTATGATTTTCTTCTATACCAACCCGATCCTGATCGCCGCCGCAGTGATCCCGGCTGTGTTCCTGCTCGTCCATGTCTACCGTGCGGACAAGCTGGAAAAGGAGCCTGCGCCGCTGCTCATTTCGCTCGTGCTGTACGGCATCGCCGCGACGTTTATCGCACTCCTGCTCGAGCGCTTCGGCAGCTGGCTGCTGGGCCGGTATTTTCCGGAGAACAGCACGCCGTACAACGTACTCATGTATTTCGGCGTCGTCGCATTTTCGGAGGAAGGCGCAAAATACTTCCTCCTCAAGCGCCGGACGTGGAACTCCGCCGCTTTCAACTGCCAGTTTGACGGCGTTGTGTACGCGGTATTTGTCTCACTGGGCTTCGCGTTGTGGGAAAACATCAGCTATGTGCTCATGTACGGACTGTCGACCGCGCTCGTGCGCGCCGTGACCGCTGTACCGGGTCACGCCTGCTTCGGCGTGTTCATGGGCGTGTGGTACGGACTTGCCAAGCGCCTGCACGGACAGGGAAAGGACGGCGCGTCCAAGCTCTGCCGGGTGCTGGCCCTGCTTCTGTCTGCGTTCCTGCACGGCTGCTACGACTATATCGCAACGATCGAGTCCGTCCATTACGGCTGGCTGTTCGCCGCGTTCGTGGCCGTTCTGTTCACGGTCACGTTCATCCTCGTCAAGCGCCAGTCCCGCCGCGACCGGTATCTCAACAATTACGACGCGGAATATCTGTAAACGCAAGCCGCCGCCTCCTGTCATGCTGTGACAAGAGACGGCGCTGGTTTTCAGTGCGGGGAAGGATGGGCGCCGTGCAGGAGCTTTTCCATCAGCCCCGAGCGCCGGAAAAACAGCAGCAGCGGCACGCCGAGCAGGTATAAAACGACTGCCTCGCCGAGCAGCACCTCGCCGCCGTTGATGAAAAATCCCTGTACCAGCGCATCCGGCGTGAGCACGTAGGCCAGCATTGCGCCGACCAGCACGGCGTTCGCGAGGATCACGGGCACCGGCACGAGCCAGTCCTTTTTCACTCTTGCGGCAAGCAGGCAGCCGAGCAGCGTCCCGGCTGTACCGATGACGATATCGAGCGCGGAGACGGTCGAAAAAATGTTGGAGATCAGGCAGCCGAGCGTCAGGCCGACGGTCAGACTCGGCTCCAGCACGACGAGCACGCACAGGCTATCCGCGATGCGGAACTGGATATTTCCGTAGGCGAACGAGGCGGTCAGGATCGTGATGGCTGCGTAGAGTCCGGCGACGACGCCGTTCAGCGCGATCTGGCGGGTGGTGAGTTTTTTCATGGGTTGTCCTCCTTCTGCAAGCCGCGAAGATTGGAGGGATAGCGTCAGATGATGATAAAAAAGATGGGCGCACTGCGCCCATCCTGCTTTCCCTAGTTTTATTTAAAGACAGGATGGTTCCGAACTGTCTGCGCCCGGTCTTTGACCGGGCGCTATGCGGTTTGCGGCTGTATTGTACCGGATTCTCGCCGGTTTGTCAACCAAGGATCTTCTGTCCGGCAACAAATTTCGCCGTCAGGTTCCGGTCATCCGCCAGATAGGCCGCGCGCTCCAGCCGGGCGCGGACGGAAAGCTCCTGCGGGTGGTCGAGCGACGCGTCGTCGAGCACGACGGCGTCAAATTCGTACCCGTCCAAAAAGCTGCCGACGTTCCCGAAGAACGCGCCGCCGCCCATGGTGGCCAGATAAAACGCGCGCTCGAAGGGCAGCGGCTTTACCTCCTGATCGTACAGCCGCCAGCGGAGCTTGGAGGCCTGAATGGCGTGGGTCATGGCGCGCAGCATACTCTCGTGGCTGCCGCCGGCCACGTCGGTCGCGAGGCCGACGCGCAGGCCGTCATCGAGAAATTTGTTGACCGGCGCAACGCCGGAGGCCAGATTCATGTTTGATTCCGGCGAATGCGCGATGAATACGCCGTTTTTCTTCATCAGCGCCTGCTCATCCTCATTCGAGTGGACGCAGTGCGCCATGATGCACGGATATCCGCCGCCGAAGAGGCCAAACTGCTCATACGCGTCGCCGTAATGCTTCGAGCGGGGACACAGCTCCCGGATCCACGCGATCTCGGAGTAGTTTTCCGACAGATGGCTCTGCACGGGTACGCCGTATTTTGCCTGCAGCCGCGCAAGGCCGTACATCAGATCGTCTGTGCAGGAGGGGATAAAGCGCGGCGTCAGAATAGGCCTCACGGTCCGGTATGCTTCCTTAGTCTCGCAGAGCCACCGTTCCGTGTCCCGCAGGGCCTGATTGGTCGAGATCTCGCGCAGATAGACCGGCGAGTTGCGGTTCATGTTGACCTTGCCGACATAGCACGACAGGCCCGCACGGTCCAGCTTCTGCATGAGAAGCTCTGTGGCGGGCACGTGGATGGTGGCGAAAATGGCTGCGCGCGTGGTCGTGCTGTGCAGCAGGTGGTTCACGAAGCTGCCGTAGGCCCGGTCCGCGTACTCCAATTCCTTATATTTGGATTCCTCTGGGAAGGTATAGGTATTCAGCCATTCCAGCAGCTCCATATCCATACCGAGACCGCGGAAGGCAAACTGCGGCGCATGGACATGCAGATCGGTCATGCCCGGCAGGATCAGCTGCTCGCCATAATCCAGCACCGGCAGCTGCGCGTATCGCTCCGGCAGCGTCCGGAAGACGCCCGCGACGCGGCCGTCTTCGACGACAATATAACTGTGCTACATGCAGACCAGCTCGTCCATGCTGCGGCTGAAGCAGAGATTTCCCTTTACAACAAATGTCCTCACGATTTTGTGCTCCTTTGCGAAAAGCGCCTTCTATGCGGCAGATCAGGCGCGGGCCCGCGGCCCTACTGAAATATCATATCATAATAGCCCGCAGAATTTCCACTTATGTTCTTGGGCGTTCTTCACGAAATCGAACCGCCGGAATCGGGCAATTATAACAAAGCGCCGAAAAAGCTAAATATTTTTTAGCTATTCCTGAAACTTTTTGTGTGTTTCTGCCCATAAACCCGAAAAAACTGATTGCTTTTTTGCATAGAATCAATTAAAATACAGCTATCCGGATTTGCTGTGCATATTCCGTACAGCAGGATTGCGGCGTTCACCGCAAAAATTTTTAGGAGGAACGAATACATGAAAAAGATCATCGCTCTGCTTCTGGCTGCCGTTATGGTCATGTGCCTGTTCGCAGGCTGCGCGTCCAGCGGCGGCTCCAAGGTCATCAAGATCGGCGTGTTTGAGCCGCAGTCCGGCGACAACGGCGCCGGCGGCAAGCAGGAGGTTCTGGGCATCCAGTACGCCAACTCCGTCAAGCCGACCGTCACCATCAACGGCGAAGAATACAAGATCGAGCTCGACATTCAGGACAACCAGTCCTCGACCGACAAGGCCGTCTCCGCTGCCCAGCAGCTGGTCGCCGACAAGGTCTCCGTCGTCCTCGGCTCCTACGGCTCCGGCGTTTCCATCGCCGCCGGTACCTACTTCGCAAACGCCAAGATCCCGGCCATCGGCTGCTCCTGCACGAACGCGGCTGTCACCGCCGGCAACGATTATTATTTCCGCGTCTGCTTCCTCGATCCGTTCCAGGGCTCCGTCATGGCCTCGTTCGCCATGGAAGAGTTCGGCGCCAAGAAGGCCTACGTCCTGTCGATGCTCGGCGACGACTACACCGTCGGCCTGGCCAAGAACTTTGTAAAGGCCTTTGAAGAGGCCGGCGGCGAGATCGTAGCCGATGAGACGTTTGTCGAGGGCACGGCGGACTTCTCCGCGTACCTCAATAACGCCGTCTCCGGCGGCGCGGACGTCATCTTCGCGCCGTCCGCCATCGCCTATGCCCCGCAGATCATCGAGCAGGCCTCTGCACTCGGCGTCAGCCTCCCCATCCTCGGCGGCGACACGTGGGAGAACTCCGCGATCTCCGACGCGCAGAACGGCACCGATATGCAGGTCTTCGTCTCTACATTCTTTGACGAGAACGACGAGTCCGGTCTTGCTAAGGAATTCGTCTCCGGCTATAAGGCGTGGCTGAACGGCAATGCCCAGAACCTCACCAACAACGGCGGCAACGACGTTGTCGCGGCAGTCTCCGCCCTCGGCTATGACGCATATATGGCTGCGGTCGCGGCCATCGAAAAGGCCCAGTCCACCGACGGCACCGCCATTCGCGACGCGCTGGCCGGTCTGTCCATCGATGCCGTTACCGGCGCGCTGAGCTTCGACGCCAACGGCGACGCTGTCAAGAACACCGCCTACATCAAGCAGGCCATCGACGGCGGCTTCCAGTTCTACAAGGTTCAGACTGCCGCCTGAGCATTTGTCCCGCAATACTGACCACAATGGTTTCCGGCCGGAGGAAATCCCTCCGGCCGGTACGCATTTTCATCCGGCAGCGTTCGAACCCGCTGCCGGATGGAACCATTCTTTTATCGCCGCGTCCAAGCCGGCTCATTTCGGTGAGCGGTTCGCGGTTTGGACATGGCGATAAACAAAAATCAGGAGGTTCCCCATGGGTGTTCTCAAGCAATGGCTGCCCTATGTCCTGTCGGGCATTTCGGCCGGCGGCCAATATGCGCTGATCGCCGTCGGCTATACGATGGTCTACGGCATTCTGCGCCTTATCAACTTTGCGCACGGCGATATCTTCATGGTCGCCGGTCTCATCATGGTCTATCTTTCGGCGACGATGCCGCTGTATTTTGCGCTGCCCGTCGTCGTGATTCTGACGGTCGCGCTCGGCTTCGCGGTGGAGCGCTGTGCGTATAAGCCGCTGCGGCAGGCTCCGCGTATGTCCGTCATGATCTCCGCCATCGGCGTGAGCTATCTGCTGCAGAACCTCGCGTATTACGTCACCGGCGGCGTCCCGAAGCAGTATCCCGAGCTGCCGTGGATCTCCGACACCATCACGATCCTCGGCGCGTCCACCAAGCGCGTGACCGTTATTACCCCGATCCTGACGCTGGCGCTGGTCGTGGCGCTCGTGGTTCTCATCAAGCGCACGAAGGTCGGCATGGCCATGCGCGCCGCGTCCAAGGATTTTGAGACGGCGCAGCTGATGGGCATCAAGATCAACTCCGTCATTTCCTTTACGTTCATCATCGGCTCCGCGCTGGCCGCCGTGGCCTCGTTCCTGTATTTCTCGAATTATACGACCATCGCCCCGGCCTCCGGCGCCATGCCGGGTCTGAAGGCGTTCGTCGCCGCCGTCTTTGGCGGCATCGGGTCGATCCCCGGCGCGGTCATCGGCGCGTTTATCATCGGCATCTGTGAGAATCTCCTCAAGGGCATGAAGCTGACGGCGTTCTCCGATGCGTTCACGTTTGCGCTGCTCATCGTCATCCTCGTCGTCAAGCCGACGGGCCTGTTCGGTGAGAAGCTGACCGAGAAAGTCTGAGGTGGAGCATATGGAAAAGAAAAAGGGCCTCTCCTTACAGACGATCCTGACCATTGCGGGCCTTGCGCTCGTCTATCTGCTGGCGTTCCTGCTCGACCGCATTCCGGGCGTGCCCATCATGCTCACGACCGTCCTGCGCAAGGGCGCAATTTACTCCCTCGTGGCGGTATCCATGAACCTTCTGAACGGCTTTACGGGCCTGTTCTCGCTCGGACAGGCGGGCTTCATGCTCGTCGGCGCGTACACGTTTGCCGCCATCAACATTTCAAGCGGCATCCGCTCGACCGTGTATCAGTATTATGAACCGCTGCTCAACTTCTCCCTGACCGAGACGCTGCAAGGTGCGCTCGGCAATACGGCAGGCACGGTCCTCGGCGTGTTCATTTCGCTGCTGCTGGCGGGACTGCTGGCGGCGGTGCTGGCGTATCTCATCGGCCTGCCTGTTCTGAAGCTCAAGAGCGACTATCTGGCCATCGCGACGCTCGGCTTTGCCGAAATTATCCGCGCCCTTGTCCAGCTGGAGGCGTTCGCGCCTGTCACCAACGGCTCGCAGCTCCTGCGCGGCTTCCCGTATTTTACGGATACGTTCATGCCGTTTGTGATCGTCGGCATCTGCATCGCCGTTGTCGTGCTGCTTATCAACTCGACCTATGGCCGCGCGTTCAAGGCCATCCGCGACGATGAGATCGCCGCCGAGGCCATGGGCATCAACCTTGCCCACCATAAACGCATGGCGTTTACCATTTCCTCGTTCTTTGCCGGGATATCCGGCGCGCTGCTGGCCATGTATCAGACCACGGTGCAGGCCAATACATTCAAATCCGCCATGACGTATGAGATTTTGCTCATCGTCGTCATCGGCGGCATCGGCTCCATCTCCGGCAGCTGCATCGGCTCGTTTTTGTTCATCGCGTGCTCGGAGTGGTGGCTGCGGTTTTTGGACAACGAGACGTATATCGGCGCGTTCAAGGTCCCGCTGCTGCGCACGGGCTTCCGGATGGTCGTGTTCTCGGTCATCATCATGATCGTGGTGCTCTTCTTCCGCAAGGGCATCATGGGCACCCGTGAGCTTTCGCTGGCCGGGCTTGCCGACAGGCTGCGGAAAGAATCCGCGAAGGGAGGAAAACAGGCATGAGCACACCCGTCCTTCATGTGGAGCATATCACGATGCAGTTTGGCGGCGTCGTCGCCGTCAACGACCTGTCCATGGATATCTATCCCGGCGAGATCGTCGCTCTGATCGGCCCGAACGGCGCCGGCAAGACCACGGCCTTCAACTGCATCACCGGCGTTTACGAGCCGACCAACGGCCGTGTGGACTTCATGGGCGAACCCATCGTCTGCAACCATCCGCGCGGCAAGATGAAAAAGGGCTATGCGGGAGCGGAGTCGGAGCGTTATCTGTCCCTGCCGACCGTCTCCTACACGCCCGACAAGATCACAAAGCGCGGCATTGCGCGCACATTCCAGAACATTCGTCTGTTCAAGTCCATGACCGTTTTTGAAAACGTCCTGACGGCCATGCACGTGCGCCGCACGTCCAATGTTTTTTCCGCCACGTTCCGCACCAACCATAAGGAGGAGGCTGCGCAGCGCGAAAAGGCGCTGGAGCTGCTGAAAATCGTCGGCCTTGACGATGTAAAGGACGAGCTGGCGACGGCTCTGCCGTATGGCAAGCAGCGCAGGCTTGAAATTGCCCGCGCGCTGGCGACCAGTCCGAAGCTGCTGCTGCTCGACGAGCCTGCGGCTGGCATGAACCCGCAGGAGACGCTTGAGCTGACCGCTTTCATCCGCAGCATCCGCGACCGGTTCGGCCTGACCATCTTCCTCATCGAGCATCACATGAATCTTGTCATGGACATCTCCGACCGCATCTATGTCATCGACTTCGGCAAGCAGATCGCGGCGGGCGTTCCGGCGGAGATCCAAAACGATCCGCGCGTCATTGACGCGTATCTGGGGGTGGATGAGGATGCGTAATATTCTGGAAATCAAGAATCTGGTCGTCTCCTATGGCGGCATTGAGGCCGTCAAGGGCATCGACCTGAAGGTCGAGGAGGGCAAGATCGTCACCCTCATCGGCTCGAACGGCGCGGGCAAATCGACCACGCTGAAGGCAGTCGCCGGACTGGTCAGGCCGAAATCGGGTGAAATTCTCCTGAACGACGCGAATCTGGTCGGAAAATCGACCGACCAGATCGTTTCGAGCGGCGTTACGCTCGTGCCGGAGGGCCGCCGCGTGTTCGAGAACCTGACTGTTGCAGAAAATCTGCGCATCGGCGCATATCTGCGCAAGGACCCGCTGGCGGACGATCTGGCCCGGGTCTACGACCTCTTCCCGCGTTTGAAGGAGCGTGCGTGGCAGCAGGCCGGGACGCTCTCGGGCGGCGAGCAGCAGATGCTGGCCGTGGGCCGCGCGCTCATGGCAAAACCGAAGCTCATCATGATGGACGAGCCGTCTCTGGGCCTTGCACCCATCGTCGTCCGGGGCATTTTCGAGATCATCCGCGAGATCAACCGCCAGGACATCACGGTGCTTCTCATCGAGCAGAACGCAAATATGGCGCTCAAAATCGCGGACTGGGCCTACGTCATGCAGACCGGCTCCATCCTCATGCAGGGCCCCGGCGAAGAGCTGGCCGCCAACGAGGAGGTCAAGGCCGCGTATCTCGGCACGGCAAAATAAAAGAAGCGATTCCCCCGGCAGCCGCCGGGGGATTTTTGCGCGGCTCCGGTGCGTGCGGTTTTTACACATCTTTTCCTGCTTGCCTATTGCCAGATCCGGCTGTTTTGTGCTAAACTGGATTAAATTTTCAGGAGAATCCAAATACGGGAGTGTGAATCATGAGTCGGGAACCGAAAAACAACGAAGAGGGCTTCATGTATAAGCTTGCCAGCTTTATTGTTGACAAGCGGAATCTGATTTTTCTGATCGTCGCCATCGGGCTGGTGTTTTCCGTGTTTTCACGGAACTGGGTGCAGGTGGAGAACCAGCTTTCGGCGTATCTGCCGAAGGATTCGGAGACATACAGGGGCCTGCATCTGATGGAGGATGAATTCATCACCTTCGGCACGGCAAAGGTCATGCTTGTCAACGTGACCTATGACGAGGCGCAGGCCGTATCCGAGCGGCTTGAAGCGGTCGACGGCGTGCAGAGCGTTACGTTTGACGACACGAAGGAGCACTATACCAACGCCTCCGCGCTCTACAACATTACCTTCGACTATTCCGAGACGGACGAGATGTGCGAGACGGTCATGAACCGGGTCGAGGATGAGCTTTCCGGCTATGACATCTACGTCTCGGCGACCTTCGGCGATACCGCGTCCAAGACGCTGGCGCAGGAGATCGGCGTGATCGTCATCATCGTGGCAATCGTCGTCGTGTCCGTGCTGATCCTGACCTCGCAGACCTATGCGGAGGTGCCGGTGCTGCTCATTACGTTCATTGCAGCGGCGCTTTTGAACATGGGCACGAATTTCCTGCTCGGCACGATCTCGTTCGTGTCAAACTCCGTTACCATCGTGCTGCAATTGGCCCTGTCTGTGGATTACGCGATCATTTTCTGCAACCGCTATAAAGAAGAGCACGAAAAGCTTCCCACCCGCGAGGCCGTCATTGTCGCTCTGAGCAAGGCTGTGCCGGAGATCTGCGGCAGCAGCCTGACGACGATCGGCGGCCTGGTCGCGATGCTCTTTATGGAGTTCCGTCTGGGCTTTGACCTTGGCATCTGCCTGATCAAGTCCATTTTCTTCTCGCTGTTCGCGGTGTTCTTTCTCATGCCGGGCCTTCTGGTGCTCTTCGGCAAAAAAATTGACGCAACGCGGCACAAGAATTTCGTTCCCAAAATTCCGTTCGTCGGCAGGTTTGCCTATGCGACAAAGAAGATCATTCCGCCGATTTTTCTGGCGGTCATCATCGTCGCCATGCTCCTTGCGAATAACTGCCCGTATGTCTACGGCTTCAGCTATCTGGAGACGACCAAGCGCTCGGAGCAGCAGATCGCGGACGATCTGATGGACGAGACGTTCGGCTCGACGAATATGGTTGCCGTTGTGGTCCCGGCAGGGGATTACGCGGCGGAAAAGAAGCTGCTGGATGAGCTTGGGACATACGACGAGGTCGATTCCACGCTGGGCCTTTCCAATGTGGAGGCCATGGGCGGCTATATGCTGACCGACGCACTGACGCCGCGGCAGTTTTCCGAGCTGACCGACCTCGACTATGAGGTCGCGGAACTGCTTTATGCGGCCTACGCTGCCGACGGCGGCAATTACGGCAAGATCATCGGCGGTCTTCCCAATTACTCCGTGCCGCTCATCGATATGTTCACCTTCCTCTACGGTGAAATGCAGGACGGCTACGTCACGCTCGACGCCGATATGACCGAGACGCTGGAAAGCGCCTATTCGCAGATCACCAACGCCCGCAAGCAGCTGCAGTCCGACGATTATACCCGTATGCTCGTCTATCTGAACCTGCCCGTGGGCGGCGACGAGACGTATGACTTCCTCGACCAGATGCGCGTCGTCGCGCACAAATACTATCCGGACGGCGAGGTATACGTCGTGGGCGATTCCTCGTCCGAGCAGGACTTCAAGACCTCGTTCTCGCGCGACAACGTCGTCGTGTCGGTGCTGTCTATCCTGATCGTTCTGGTCGTGCTGCTGTTCACGTTCAAATCAGCCGGTATCCCGGTGCTGCTGATCGTGGTCATTCAGGGCAGTATCTGGATCAATTACGGCATCCCGACCATCACCAATAGCCCCCTGTTTTTCCTGAGCTATCTGGTCGTCTCGTCCATTCAGATGGGCGCGAACATCGACTATGCAATCGTCACGACCAGCCGATTCATGGAGTTCAAGGACAAAATGCCCAAAAAGGACGCGATCATCGAAACGATGAACCTGTCCTTCCCGACGATCATCACCTCGGGCCTTATGATGGCCATCGCCGGTATCCTCATCGGCCAGATGACCTCCAACGCCGCGATTGCCGGTATCGGCGACAGCCTTGGACGCGGCACGATCCTCACGATCATCATCGTCATGTTCATTCTGCCGCAGATCCTGCTTCTGGGCGAGAAGGTTATTGACAAGACAGCGTTCGATATGCCCTCCGCCGTCTCCTCGCACCAGTCTGCGGGCCGCGTGCGCATCGACGGTATGGTGCGCGGAGAAATTCACGGCCAGATCAGCGGCATTGTACACGCGGTCGTGGAGGGGGACGTCAATATCAGCCTGCTCTCCGGCACGGCAGAGCCGGAAACCGCGGACGCGCCGCAGGCGCAGACGGAAAAGGAGGATGACGCGCATGAATAACAGAACGCTTCGGGCCCGCGTGGGTGCGGTGCTGCTGGTGCTGGCGCTTTGCCTGACCGTTCTTCCGGCAGCCGCGGCATCCGGCAGTATGCAGACCGTCTATCTGGACTCTGCTGAAGAGTTTGCCGCGTTCGCGAAAAGCTGTTCGCTCGATACCTGGTCGCAGGGAAAAACCTTCATCCTGCGCGCGGATATTTCGCTTTCCGGCGTGGACTTTACGCCTGCAGCCTCCTTCGGCGGCACGTTTGAAGGACGCGGACATACTATCTCCGATTTCAATCTCACGCAAAATGCCAGCCCCGCCGGGCTGTTCGGCACGATCCTGCCCGGCGGACGCGTGGCAAACCTGAATGTTGCTGGCTCTGTAGCTGCGGGCGGCGATAAGATCGCCTGCGGCGGCATCGCGGGCGAAAATTACGGCAGAATCGTCTGCTGCACGTTCACCGGCATGGTGCAGGGCGATACGCAGATCGGCGGCATCGTGGGCCGCAATCAGGCCTCCGGGCAGATCGTCAGCTGCTCGTTCGAGGGCAAGGTGCAGGGCACGACCGCCACCGGCGGCATCGCGGGCCAGAATGCGGGCATCATCCGGCACTGCACGAGTACAGGCAGCGTCAATATTGACAACATCGACTCTGCGCTGAGCCTCAGCGACATTCAGATCGACACCACGCTTGATCTTGCCAATCTTGCCACCACGCAGACCTTCCTCACCACGACCGCCACAGGCGGTATTGCGGGCCGGAATACTGGCCTGATCGCAGTCTGCGAAAATACCGGCACGGTCGGCTATGAGCATGTCGGCTACAATGTCGGCGGCATTGCGGGCGTGACGAGCGGGTATCTGCTCAACAATACAAATTTCGGCACGATCTACGGCCGCAAGGACGTCGGCGGCATCGCCGGTCAGGTCGAGCCGTATGTCGCTGTGACTGTCTCCGAGAGCACAAAGGAGCAGCTGCAGAACCAGTTGAAGGAATTGAAAACGCTCACCGATCAGGCAACCGCTGACGCAGGCGGTGCGGCAAGCGACCTCGGCTCCCAGCTGGCCGGAATGGGCGCGTATCTGGACAGCGCCTCGAATGCAGCCAATAATCTCCGCGCGACCGCAACTATCGATGCGGGTGCGCTGGCAAACGGCGGCGTGAGCGGCGGGGCAGACCTCACCGTCGGGGACGCGTCAGCCGGCATCGGCGCAGGCCTTGGCATCGGCGCAGGCGGGATCGGCATCGGTGCGGGCGGATACATCGACCCGTCCGATCTCTCAATCTCCGGCGGCACGGACGGCTCCGGCGCGCTCAGCGCGTCGCTGCAGATGAATGCAGACGCTTCCATGCCGGAACTGGCAAGCGCGCTGAGCGGCATGGGCGCACAGATGCGCGCCATCGGCTCACAGGCGTCTGAGCTCTCCGAAACGCTGCAAAAGGACCTGCAGGCTATCAGCGACAAGCTGGATGAGATCAGCACGACCGTCTTTGACGCCATGGACAGTCTGGAAAACCGCGACCTTGTGACCGACGGCTCGCAGACAGATCCCGACAGCATCACCATGGGCGCTCTGCGCGGCTGCGAAAATACCGGCGCGGTGCAGGCCGACCGCAACGTCGGCGGCATCGCGGGCGCGATGGGCATGGAGGCTGGCGCTGACCCGGAAAGCGACGTCAGCCAGAGCCTGTCCACGACCGAGCGCAAGCAGTATGAGCTGCGCGCCGTTTTGCAGCGCTGCGTTTCCAGCGGTGCAGTCACAGCCAAAAAGGACTGCGCGGCGGCGATCTGCGGCCGGATGGATCTCGGCCTGATCGACGGCTGCGAGGCCTACGGCAGCGTGGAGAGCCAGAGCGGCGATTATGCCGGCGGCGTCGCGGGCATTTGCAGCGCGGCGATTGAAAACTGCTGGGCCAAGTGTGCGCTTTCCGGCGGACGTTATGTCGGCGGCATCACCGGCACGGGTGTGACGGACAGCGTGACCGGCAGCGGCAGCACTGTCTCCGGCTGCGTGTCGCTCGTGTCCATCACCGGGTATTCCCAGTATGCGGGCGCGATCAGCGGCAGCAGCGCAGGTGCGTTCGCGGATAATCTCTTCGTCTCCGACACGCTGGCCGGGCTTGACGGCGCAAGCGCTGCCGGACAGGCGGAGCCGGTCGCGTATGAAGCGCTGCTGGAAAACGAAGCGCGTCCCGATGCGTTCCGCACCTTCACTGTGCAGTTCGTCGCGGGCGGGGAGGTGCTCAAGACCGTAGAAGTAAATTACGGCGAGTCCCTGCCGGACAGCGTGTACCCGGACATCCCCGCCGTCGACGGACAGTACGGCGAGTGGGACGTGCAGACGCTTGAAAATATTCAGTTTGACACCACCGTGACCGCGCAGTACCACGCCAGCATCGACGCGCTCCCGAGCGATGCGCAGCGTGCCGACGGCAGGCCCGTCTTCCTGGCCGAGGGCGCGTATACGAGCGCCGACCGCCTGCAGGCGCAGCCGCAGGCCATCACGCCCGCCGCTTTCGGCGAGATCTCTGCCAGCATCCCGGAGGCCATCCGGAAATACTGCGAGAATATCGCAGACGGACATGCGCCCGCCGCGCACGTGGCGCGCTCCGTCGTCGAGCAGTGGCAGCTCCGCCTGCCGGACGACGGCGCGGACACGCACACCATCCGCTTCCGCGCGCCCGATGGGCAGTCCGGCAAGCTGGATATCTATCTGGAAAACGAAAACGGCGTCTGGCAGAAGGTGCCCACGACCGAGATCGGCAGCTATCTGTCCTTCGAGGCCTCCGGCCAGACCGTGCAGCTTGCGGCGCTGTCCACGTTCCCCGTCTGGTGGGTGTGGATCGTGCTGGCCGGGCTTGCGGCTCTGCTGGTGCTGCTGATCATTCATCTGATCCATAAGACCGGCAAAAAGCGCCGCCGCCAGATGCAGGCGCTGCGCAAGGCCATGCAGGACGAGCAGAACGCCAACGACGCCGTCATCGGCGTCATCGACCCGGACGCGCAGGAAGCGCCCGTCTCACCGGAGCAGCTGCAGAAAAAGAAGAAAAAGCGCCGCGTCTGGTGGATCATCGCGCTTGTGGCCGTGATTTTGATCGCCGCCGGGATCCTCATCTACCGGGCCAGTCTCAAGAGCAGCGTGGACGCGCTTCTGCTGCTGAAAAACCTCTCCGGCAGGAAGGAGCTGGACATGACCGCGTCCGTGCAGATGGAGCTTGGCGACGAGACGCTGCGAACGGACGTGCGCCTGTTCCGCACGCAGGCCGGTGGGAACACCATCCTCTGCATCGAGGATAACGGCGTGCAGCTGTATTATTATGACGGCGCGATCTACCTCGAAAACGGCAGCGCCTACCGCACGAGCGGCCTGTTCCCGGACTATTCCACGCTCGGCGAGCATCTGCTGACGCTCTACAACGCGACCGATGTGACCTACGCCCGTGAAAGCGGTGAAGAGGTCTATTCCGTGACCGCCTACGGTAAGGATGCAGAGCAGGCGCTTTCGCTGCTGACGCCGACGATTGCGGATTCGCTCAGCGCCGTCGAGAGCATCGACCTGTGTATGCACGTTGAAGACGGGGAGATCCGCTCCATCGAAGCCTCCGGCAGCTGTGAAGCGGAAGACGACAGCGGCCAGACACAGCCGATGACCGTCTGGGCCGAGCTTACCGTCCAGCAGGACGCGCAGACGGCGCACACCGTCCCCACGGCGGTCACGGATGCGATCGCGAACGGCGGCTATCAGGGCAAGCTGGAGCTGACGGAGGATCTGCTGCGCGTGCTGTCTGCCGCCTCCGAGCTTGGCAGGCGCGACCCGCTTGCCGCCAGCGTCCAGCTCAGCGCCAACTGCGGCCCCGTGATCTTCGATACGTCGCTGGATTACACCCGGACTGTAAAGGACGGCAAGACCGTCAGCTGCATCCGCACGGGCGCGCTGGAGCTGTATTTCTCCGGCGAAACAGTCCTTTCGAAGGACGGTTCCCCCGCCGTGAGTGAGCAGGCGCTGGTCAAGTGCGCGGATCTGATCGATCTGGCCTACCGCGCCTGTCTGGAGGACAGCGCCGCAAGCGAGCAGACGGAGACCGGCTGGCACTATACGCTCAGCCTCAGTGCCGAGCAGACAAAGCAGGCCGCCTGCGCCATCGCGCCGGAGGCGGAGAAGCTGGACGTGCAGTACCTGCCCGGCACGCTGGAGCTGGATGTGCAGGACGGCGCGATCACAGCCCTGCGCGTCACGACCGGCGGCAGCGTACAGGTCGGTGTCGTCGACACGCAGGTGTTGATCTCGGCCCAGTTCGACTTCCAGACCGGCCTGACCACAGACGACTGCCCCGTCCCGGCCGCAGTGCTGGAAAAGCTGTAACAGCCGTACAAAGATCGTACAAACCAAAGCCTTCCCCGCCGGGGAAGGCGGCCCGAAGGGCCGGATGAGGGCTGGGGAGCAGCTGCGATTTTGAGAAACTGCAAAATAAAGTGCAAGTGCTGCTCACCCTCATCAGTCTGCTCCGCTTCGCTCCGCAGCCAGCTTCCCCGGAGGGGAAGCCGTTGGGCGCTCCCGCGCCAGTGCACCGCAGAGCAGGCAAAACGCCCCGGTTTTCCGTTTGGAAAACCGGGGCGCAGTCATTTTTATCCCGTTACGATCTCTCCCACGCCGTTCAGAATGTAGGTCGGGCGGTAGGGATAGCCGTTTACGTCGGTGCGGCTCGTGCAGCCGGAGAGGACGAGGACGGTGGCAAGGCCGGATTCCGTGCCCGCGATGACGTCGGTGTCCATCCGGTCGCCGACCATGGCGGCCTCTTCGGAGTGGACACCCAGCAGATGCAGGCCCGTGCGCATCATGAGCGGGTTCGGCTTGCCCATAAAATAGGCCTTCCGGCCCGTCGCCAGCTCAATGGGCGCGACGAGCGACCGGCAGGCGGGCGCAATGCCGAATTCCGTTGGCCCCGTGAGGTCGGAATTTGTCGCGATCAGCCGTGCACCGTTCAGAACCAGCCGGACGGCCTTGGTGATGACCTCGTAATTATAGCTTGCCGTCTCGCCGACGATCACATAATCCGGGTCCACGTCGTTCATCGTGACGCCCACGTCGTACAGCGCGTTCAGAAGCCCCGGCGCGCCGATCACGAACGCGGTGCAGCCCGGCGCCTGCTTTTTGAGAAACGCGGCGGTTGCAAGCGCGCTGGTGTAGAAATGCTCCTCGCCGATATCCAGCCCCATGCGCTGCAGCTTCTGCCGCAGCTCCTTGGGCGAACGCTCGGACGAGTTCGTCAGGAACAGAAACTTCTTGTCGTTTTCGTTCAGCCAGCTTACAAATTCCCGCACGCCCGGCAGCAGCTGGCTGCCGAGATAGATCACGCCGTCCATGTCGCAGATAAAGCCCTTCCGGGCGCGTAATTCTTCCAGATTCATCTCTTTGACTCCTCTCCTCCCGCTCCTGCGGCGGGGTATCTCTTTTCATTCGCTTACAGGCTCAGTATATGGGATAAGATCTGGAAAAGCAAGATAATTTGCACAGATTTAACGAAGATTTGTTGTGGATTTTACCGAAGTAGGTCAACGCAGGAAGCCCTCGAGAATTTTCTCCTCTGCCTCCTCCGGCGTCAGGCCGAGCGTTTCGAGCTTCAGCAGCTGCTCGCCTGCGATCTTGCCGATGGCGGCTTCATGCATAAGCGTCGCGTCGACGTGGTTGCAGGAAATTTCGGGGATGGAGCGCACCTTTGCCGCGCCCATGATGATCGAGTCGCACGACACATGGCCGAAGCAGGGGGCGTTGCCCTGTACGCGCGGGTAGAAGACCTGCGTGGACTGCTCCTTCGCGACAGACCGGGAGACAACGCGTGTGCGCGCGCCCGCACCGTTCAGGATCACGTCCATTTCGCTGACAGCGTGCTGATCGCCCGCCGTCAGGAGCTTTTCGTTGATCTGCACCTCGGAATTCGCGCCGTTGGCCTCGCACTTTGTATAGCGCTTCGTATCGTCCACGCCGCCGATCTGGCTGGTGTCCATGACGATGGACGCGCCCTCTTCGAGATATACGATGGTCTGCGGGTTCAGAATGCGCTTGCCCGTACCCTCGCCCTCGCCGTAGTGCTTTTCGATATAGTGAACCTTCGCGTTTTTGCCGATGTAGAAGGTATGGATGCCGTCATGCTCGGAGTCGCAGTCGCCGCAGTTGTGGATGCCGCACCCGGCCACGATGGTCACGTCTGCACCCTCGCCGACAAAGAAGTCGTTATAGACCATGTCGTGGAACCCGGCTCTGCTCAGTACGACAGGGATATGCACGTTTTCGCTCTTGGTAAAGGGCGCGATCCTGATGTCGATGCCGTCCTTGTCGGTCTTGGAGACGATCTGGATATGCTCGGAGTTCTGGCGGAACGCCTTCTGTCCGTCGAGACGGATGTTCACCGCGCCGTCCGGGATGCCCGTCATATCCGAGACGGTCTTGAGAATGCTTTTCTGAATGTCGTTCAGCATATTCCGTTCACCTCCAGCAGATTGCAGCCCGCAACGGTCTGCGACAGCAGCTTCGGATAAAGCTCGTCCGCCGTGCCGCGTCCAGCGATCTCGCCGTTCGCGATCAGGATGATCTCGTCGGCCAGACGGATGATGCGCTCCTGATGGGAAATGATGAGGATCGTGCGGCCGCCCTTTTCGTGCAGCTCGTGGAATGTTTCCGTCAGCCGGGCGAACGACCACAGATCGATGCCTGCCTCCGGCTCGTCAAAGATCATAAGCCGGGAATTTTTGGCCAGCAGGGTCGCAATCTCGATGCGCTTGACCTCGCCGCCGGACAGGCTCGTGTCCACGTCGCGGTTCAGATAGTCGCGCGCGCACAGACCCACCTGCGTCAGATAGGAACAGGCCTCGTCATGGGAAAGCGCCTTGCCCGCCGCGATGGCGAGAAGGTCGGAGACCTTCATGCCCTTGAACCGGGGCGGCTGCTGAAAGGAATACGAAATGCCGCGCTTTGCGCGGTCGGTGATGGAAAGGCCGGTGATGTCCTCGCCGTCCAGAAAAATCTGGCCGCCGGTGGGGGTCGCAAGGCCCATGATGAGCTTGGCCAGCGTCGTCTTGCCGGCGCCGTTCGGGCCGGTAATGACAAGGAATTTTCCGTCTTCTACGTCCAGAGAGACGTTTTTGACAATGTCCGCGCGTCCCTGCGCGTCAGCCGCTGTCAGGCTGAGATTCTTGAGTGTCAGCATAGTTGCTCCTCTTTGTTTTTCTGATAATCTGTGGGTATTCTATCATAGTTTGTTCATTTGTGCAATGAATAGCCCGTTTTTCCAGAAAACTTTCTCTGTTTTTCCGTGAAAATTCCGCGCGGCTTTCTGTACAAACAGCATAATCTCTGCTATAATAACCAAAAAGGGCGCACTGTGTGCGCTCACGTGCCATTGGCACGAGACTTTTGCTTTGCAAAAGTCTGTGTGTTGCTGTTACAGCGACAATAAAAATCGGCGATGCCGATTTTTTGCACGGCTGCGCCGTGCATACAGCGTTCAGCGCTGTAATTGTGCTATAATACAGGCAGAATGTCTATCGGTGAAGGAGCGTGGGTCTGTTGTCTGATTTGTCTGCCGTCGTCTTTGTGCCTGACGATACCGCGAAAACAGGTTTTTCCCGCCCGATGATGCTGCAGGCGATCATGGGGACGCCGCTGCTGTCGTGGCTGACGCGTTCTCTGGCCGCGGGCGGGGTCGGGCGTTTCTTTTTGGTCTGCCACGAGCGGTTCCTGTCCGAGGCGAAGCACTGCTTCCCGGACGGCTGTGAACTGAGCTGCGCGAAGCTCGAGGAAACTGCCGACCAGCTCCACGTCTTTTTGTCCACGGCCGACGAGCAGGAAGAGGACGTCATCGTCGTCACTGGCCCCGCCGTCATTGACCCGTTTGCCGTCGACGAGGAAGCGTTCTCCGGCGCACCGGTTGAAAGCGGCGTAAGCTCCGTGAGCCGTCAGGCGCTGATGGACGCGCTGGACGATACGTTCATCTTCACCGACTTCATGAAGGAGCACGGTATTCCCTATACCGACCGCGACGGCGTCTACGCCGTTTCGTCCATGCAGCAGCTGGCCGAGTGGAAGCCCGTGCTCAGCCGGGGCGTTCTGTACGATCTGGCCGCCGCAGGCGTGTCGATCTGGGACTATGACAACACCTATGTTGAGCCGACCGTCTTCGTCGGGGCTGGGGCAGAGCTGCTGCCCGGGACCGTGCTGCGCGGTACGACGTCCATCGCCGACGGCTGCATGATCGGCCCGAACAGCTATCTGGAAAACGTGAAGGTCGGAGAGAATACGCGTGTCAACGCCTCGCAGGTCTACGATTCCGAGATCGGCGCGGACACGACCGTCGGCCCCTTCGCCTACGTCCGTCCGGGTTCGCGTATCGGCTCGCACGTGCGCTGCGGCGATTTTGTGGAGGTCAAGAACTCCACCATCGGCGACGGCACGAAGATCTCCCACCTGACCTACATCGGCGACAGCGACGTAGGTAAAAATATCAACTTCGGCTGCGGCACGGTCACGGTCAACTATGACCGCGTGAAAAAATCCCGCACCGTCATTGACGACGACGCGTTTATCGGCTGCAACGCCAATCTCATCGCGCCCGTGCACATCGGGCAGGGCGCATATATCGCCGCCGGGTCCACCGTGACCGACGACGTGCCGCCCGCAGCGCTCGCCATCGCCCGCGCCCGCCAGCAGAACAAGCGCGACTGGGCCAACCGGCACAAGCTGAAGGAGAAAAAATAAGCCTCGTATCCCCGGCGGCGGGTGCCGCCATGATATAGAACACACAGAACAGGAACAGACCGAACAACACAAGAGAGAGGGTAATTTCATATGATTTCTCATGGTAAGAACGTCAAGGTATTCTGCGCCAACGCCAACCGTCCGTTTGCCGAGGGCGTCTGCCGCAAGCTGTGGCTGCCGCTGGGCGACTGCACCGTAACGACCTTTGCCGACGGCGAGGTTTCCCTGACGATCAATGAATCTGTCCGCGGCAGCGACGTATTTCTGGTACAGTCGACCTGCAAGCCGGTCAACAACAACCTGATGGAGCTGCTCATCATGATCGACGCCTGCCGCCGTGCCTCGGCCGGCCGCATCACCGCCGTCATCCCGTACTTCGGCTACGCCCGTCAGGATCGCAAGGCCAAGGGCCGCGACCCCATCTCGGCAAAGCTGGTCGCCAACATGATCGAGGCCGCAGGCGCCGACCGCGTGCTGACCATGGATCTGCATGCGTCCCAGATCCAGGGCTTCTTTGACATCCCCGTTGACAACCTGCTCTCCAATCCCATCTTCGTGAAATATTATATGTCCAAGTTTGAGCATCCGGAGGAAATGGTCGTCGTCTCTCCGGACGTCGGCTCCGTCGCCCGCAGCCGCACGTTTGCCAACAAGATGGGCATGAACCTCGCCATCGTCGACAAGCGCCGCGAAAAGGCCAACCAGTGTGAGGTCATGAACGTCATCGGCGACGTCAAGGACAAGAAGTGCATCCTCTTTGACGATATGGTCGACACCGCCGGTTCTCTGTGCAACGCGGCCAAGGCCATCGTTGAGATCGGCGGCGCGACCGAGGTCTACGCCTGCGCGACCCACGGTGTGCTCTCCGGCCCGGCCAACGAGCGCATTGCCAACAGCTGCATCAAGGAGCTGACCTTCCTGAATACCATCCCGCCGCTTGAGGGTGCGTGCAGCAAGATCAAGTATCTGGACGTTTCCCCGATCTTTGCCGACGCCATCCAGAGAATCTACGAAGAAAACTCCATGTCCGTTCTGTTCTGATTTTATGCTGTTTCAAAAGCCAACCTATGACTGGTTGATTGCGGGACTCGGCAATCCGGGTCCTGAGTATGAGAAGACCCGTCACAATACCGGTTTTATGTCCCTTGACCTGCTGGCCGCGCGCCTGCAGGTCAAGGTTTCCAAGGAGCGCTTCAAGGCCCTCACCGCGCAGGCGGACTTCGACGGCCAGCGGCTGCTTCTCATGAAGCCACTGACCTTTATGAACGCCTCCGGCATCGCGATCGAGGCTGCCACGCACTTTTATAAGATCCCGCCGGAGCGGGTGCTCGTCCTCTTTGACGACATTTCGCTCCCCGTCGGCAAGCTCCGCATCCGCAAAAACGGCTCTGCCGGCGGCCACAACGGCCTGAAATCCATCATCTCCTGCCTCGGCTCCGACCAGTTTCCGCGCGTCAAGATCGGCGTCGGCGCGAAGCCGCACCCCGATTACGATCTGGCCGACTGGGTGCTGTCTACCGTCTCCAAGACCGAATGGCCCGACTATCAGGAGGCTATGTCCCACGCCGGCGACGCGGCCCTCTGCATCGTCAAAAACGGCTGCGAAAAGGCCGCGGCGGAGTATAACGGGAAGATGTTCTGAGCGCACCCTAAGGCATCGGCCCCTACAGGGTGCTGTGCAAATTCCCTCCCCATCTCACTTTCAATACCCACACCCCCTACGCATAGGAGACTCTCTCCTATGCGCGTTGCCTGTTGGGCAAAAAACTGTTTTTAGGAGAATCCCATGAACGTTCTGCTTTCGCTTCTGCAAAAGAGCACCGATTATAACCAGCTGCTGAAGGCCGTGGAGGCGAAGCAGGCCGTCGCTGTGTCGGGACTGAGTCAGGCCCCGCGCAGCCATGTGCTTGCCGCCGTGCATGAGCAGTCCGGCCGGACCCTCGTCGCCGTGTGCCAGGACGATATGGCCGCGAAGCGGCTGGCTTCCGAGCTGGGGGCATTCTTAGGCGAAGAGCCGCCCGTGCTGCCGTCGCGTGAGCTGACGCTGGCCGGGGCCATCGGCGTGTCCCGGCAGTGGGAGCAGCAGCGGCTGCGGCTGTTGTACGCGCTGGCGCAGGGACGCGTCCCGGTGCTGGTGGCAAGTCTGGACGCGCTGCTGCTGCGCACGCTCCCGCGGCAGACGCTCTTTTCCGCGTCCGTGACGCTTCGGGTCGGTGCGGAATACAGTATGCCGGAGCTGATCGAACGCCTGACCCGCGCGGGCTATTCCCGCGCAAGTCTGGTCGAGGGCGTGGGACAGTTCGCGCTGCGCGGCGGCATTCTGGACGTGTATTCGCCTGCGCAGGAAAAGCCGCTGCGCGCGGAGTTTTTCGGCGACGAGCTGGACACCATGGGCTATTTTGACCCCATCACGCAGCGGCGCACGGAAAACGTTGACGAGGCTGTCCTCCTGCCCGTGGCCGAGACGGAGCCGCACCTGCACCCGCAGGGGATATCCGGCCTGTGCGAGGACCTGCGCGCCATCATCGCGCGCCAGCAGCGGCGCAAAACGCCCAATCAGGCGCTGATCGAAACACTGCAGAAGGACTGCGAGGCGCTTGAAAACGAGACGCTTTTCGCCAGCGCTGACCGGTATATGGCGCTGATCTACCCGGAATTCACGACCGCCGCCTCGTATCTGCCGCAGGAGGCCATCGTCGCCTTCTGCGACCACGGCAATCTCCAGCGCGGGGAAAAGGATCGTGCGGAGGAGTTCGGCCTTCTGCTCGATTCGTTTTTGACCTCCGGCACGCTCTTTGGAGAGCTGTGCGATTATTACGCCACGATGGACGATCTGGCCGCGTCACTGCGCGGCCGGGCGGTCATTTACTGCGACAGCTTTTTGGCCGCGCGGTATCCCGAATCGCTGCCGCCCAAGCAGCTGCTTTCCTTTACGGCCCGGCAGCTGCCGGGCTATGGCGGAAGTCTGGAAACAGCGGCGGCTGACCTGAAAAATTACGCGTCGAACCAGTATGGCTCCATCGTCCTGTGCGGCGGACAGCGGCGCGGGGAAATTTTAAAGGAACTGCTTGCCAAAAGCGGCCTGAACGCGCTTTTGTCCTTCCCGCTGACGAAGCTCCCGCAGCCGGGGCAGATCCTTATTGCGGGCGGCTCGCTCCCGGCGGGGCTTGAATACCCGACGCTCAAATTTGCCATCTTAACAGAGGGACAGATCGCCGTCCGGCAGGAGCGTAAGCGCGTCCGTGCGCCGAAGAAAGCCACGAACCGCAAAAAACTCGATTCGTTCACCGATCTGACTCCCGGCGATCTCGTCGTACACGAGCACCACGGCATCGGCCGCTACGTCGGCATGGAGCAGCTGAAGGTCGGCGGCGTGACGAAGGATTATGTGAAGATCGCCTATCAGGGCACGGACTGCCTGTACGTGCCAGCAACGCAGCTCGATCTGGTCAGCAAGTATATCGGCGCCGGTGAGGATACGCCCGTCCGGCTCAACAAACTCGGCGGCGACCAGTGGCAAAAGACAAAGGCGAAGGCCAAGGCTGCGGCCAAGGATCTGGCTGCGGGCCTCATCAAGCTCTATGCCGAGCGCAAGCGCCTGCCGGGCTTCGCCTTCGCGGCGGATTCGCCGTGGCAGCAGGAGTTTGAGGAGAGCTTTGAATACGCCGAAACGGACGATCAGCTGCGCTGCATCGACGAGATCAAGCGCGACATGGAATCCCCTGCGCCGATGGACCGTCTGCTCTGCGGCGACGTCGGCTTCGGCAAAACGGAGGTCGCGCTGCGTGCGGCCATGAAGTGTATGCTGGACGGCAAGCAGGTCGCGATCTTAGTCCCGACGACCGTTCTGGCCCAGCAGCACTATCTCACGGCCATGCGCCGCTTTGCGACCTTCCCGGTCACCATCGATGTGCTTTCCCGCTTCCGTACGCCTGCGCAGATCAAAAAAACGCTCTTCGATCTGCAGTCCGGCAAGATCGATCTGATCGTCGGCACGCACAAGCTGCTGCAGAAGGACATTCATTTTCACGATCTCGGCCTGCTCATCGTCGACGAGGAGCAGCGCTTCGGCGTGACGCATAAGGAGCGATTGAAGGAACTTTCGCGCGGCGTCGACGTCTTAACCCTATCCGCAACGCCCATCCCGCGCACGCTCAATATGGCGCTGTCGGGTCTGCGCGATATGTCTACCATCGAGCAGCCGCCGCAGGACCGCTATCCAGTGCAGACCTTCGTGCTTGAGCATCAGGACGGCATTCTCGACGAGGCCATGCGCCGCGAGCTGGCGCGCGGCGGGCAGGTCTATTATCTCCACAACCGCGTGGAATCCATCGACCAGTGCGCCGCGAAGATCAAGCAGCGCATTCCGGAGGCCGAGGTCGCCGTCGCCCACGGCAAGATGAACGAGGAGCAGCTCGGCGACGTCATGCAGTCGATGTCAAACGGCGAAATTCAAATTCTCGTCTGCACGACCATCATTGAAACCGGCATTGATATCCCGAACGTCAACACGCTCATCATCGAGGACGCCGACCGGCTGGGCCTTGCGCAGCTGCACCAGATCCGCGGCCGCGTGGGCCGTTCGAGCCGCCATGCGTATGCGTACCTCACGTTCCGCAAGGGAAAAGTCCTGTCCGAGATCGCGGAAAAGCGGCTCGACACCATCCGCGAATACGCGGAGTTCGGCTCCGGCTTCAAGATCGCCATGCGCGACCTTGAAATTCGCGGTGCGGGCGATCTGCTGGGCGCGGAACAGTCCGGCCATATGATGACCGTCGGCTACGATATGTACCTGAAGCTGCTTGAGGACGCCGTGCTCGAAGAGCGCGGCGAGGCGGCGCAGAAGGAGCCAGAATGCACCGCAGACCTCACCGTCACGGCAAATATCAACAAGGACTACGTCGCCTCCGGCGAGCAGCGCATGGATCTCTACCGCCGCATGGCGGCCATCCGCACGCAGGAGGACGCGGACGATCTGTTGGACGAAATCGTCGACCGGTACGGAGATCCCCCGAAGGGCGTGATGAATCTGATTGCGATCGCACTTCTGCGCGCGCGGGCGGCATCGAGCGGCATTGTCGAACTCAGCCAGAAGGGGCAGACGCTCACGGTGAAGCTCGGCGTGTTCGATTTTGCCGCGATTTCGAGCCTCTGCGAGGAAGCAAGCTTCAAGGGGCGCGTGTTCTTTGCCGCCGGGAAAACGCCGGCTATTACGGTAAAGCTCAAGTCGGGCGAGGATGCGCTGAAGCTGGCGCAGCTGCTCGTCGACCGGTACTGCCTGCTGCGGAACAAATAAAGGCGCTCCATCGTCTATGCAAACAGGGACGGGAAACCGGCGCGAGCGATGGCAAATCTTAAGGATAAATTCATAATTTGCATGGCATTCTTGGTCGAATTGCCGTTGCAAAAAGAGGGGCGCTTCGGTATAATGATAGTTGTCATAATCTCAGCTTTTCTGGCTTGTGACGACATGTTACCGATTCCCGGCAGATTCTGTCGGTGAAGATTGGAGGGATTCATATCAGAAAGAAAGGCAGATTTGAGGCCAGCCGTCCCGCGCACAAAACTGCGGCGGACAGAGCCGCCGCGCCGAAGAAGCAGCCGTCCGGCAATGCCGGGAAGAAGGCCGCGGTGATCGCGGGCTGCATCGTGCTGCTGGCGGTGCTCGGCGTGTGCACCTATGGATTTATATTAAAGGGAAGCGACACCATTTTCCCGAACGTCTATGTCGCCGGCGTGAACGTCGGCGGATTGAAGCGCGACGCCGCGATCAACGCTGTGACGCTTGCCGTCGAACAGGAGACGGCCACCGATACGCTCACCGTCGTCCTGCCAGACCGGACGATCGACTTCACCCCTGAGATCACCAACGTCGCCCTCAACCCGGACGAGGCGGCGGATGCCGCCATGAATTATGGCCGCGACGGCGGCCCGATTACGGCGCTTCTCACATACGAACGCGCGAAGAAGACCCGGCAGGACATTTCGCTCGAATCCGGGACGAATCTTGATACCGCGTATATCCGCGATCTGATCGACCAGACCGCGCGCGCCTGTGCGTCGGAAAAGGTTGACCCGACCGTCACGGTCGACGCGGACGCAAAAACGGTCACGGTCGTGACAGGTTCGCCGAAAATTTCGCTTGATGCCGATGCACTCTATGACGCGGTCGTTGCGCGGTTCAATGCCGGCGATCTGTCCGAACTCAAGTTCGATTACGACACCGAGCCCTGCGCGCCGGTTGATCTTCAACAGTATTACGACCAGTTCGCAACCGAGATGAAGGACGCGTACTACGACGAGGAAAAGAAGGAGCTGGTTGCGGAAAAGGTCGGCTTCGGCTTTGACGTGTCGTATTACACGCAGCAGCTTGCCATGGCCGATCCCGGCACGAAGATCGTCATTCAGGCCGAGGCAATCCAGCCGGAGGTCACGCTGGCCGAGCTGGAGAAGGAATACTTCTCCGATGTACTCGGTTCCTGCGACAGCCCGCATACCGCGCAGGCAGGCCGCACGAAGAATCTGGAGCTGGCCTGCAAAGCCATCGACGGCACAATCCTGAACCCCGGCGACGAGTTCTCGTTCAACAAGATCGTCGGTGAGCGCACGCCGGAGAAGGGCTATCAGTCCGCTATCGTCTACCAGACCGGCGGCAAGAGCGAGGCAGAGGCCGGCGGAGGCGTCTGTCAGGTTGCGTCCACGATCTATACCGCCTGCCTCTACGCCGATCTCAAGGTCACAGAGCGCTCTCCGCATATGTTTACCGTTACCTATGTCCAGCTCGGTATGGATGCGACGATCTACTGGGGCAGTCTCGATTATAAGTTCGTCAACAGCACCGACCATCCGCTGCGCATCGACGCGTCTGTCTCCGGCGGCTATGTCCACGTCAAGCTCGTGGGCACTGCGCCGAAGGACAAGGGCTACGACCATATCGTCCTGCGGCACGAGGTTGTCGCGACCATCCAGCCCAAGATGGAGATTGACGGCGACAAGACCATCATCACCGACGCCGGTACCGCCCTCGACGAAAACGGCAACACCGTCAACATCGTCGTTGACAAGGACGGCAACAAGTATATCAAGGGCGACATGGTGCAGTATTCCTACGTCGGCAAGACTGTCATGGCCTACCGCGATTATGTGGATGCAAACGGTACTGTCATCAAGACCGAGACGCTGCACAAGGATGCGTATCAGGCCCGCAACACAAGCTACAAGTGTACGCCGTACGTTGAGCCGGAAGTTCCGGAGGAGCCGGAACCCACAGACCCGGATTACCCCGACTATCCGGATGAACCGGATGATCCGGACGACCCGATGAACCCGTGGGATTGACCCCCAAAAACACCAGCCCCCCGGCAGCCCGAATGGGCCGCCGGGGGGCTGATGCGTTACAGGCAAATATGCGCGGTGATGTTGTTTTCGCCCTCCGCACGGTCGAAGCCCTGTGATTCGTACAGGGCAATCGCGGCCTCATTGTCGATGTCGACCAGAAGCGCCATGCCGTTCGGCCGGTTTTCCTGAACTGCTGCTGATAGAAGCGCGCGGCCAAGGCCGCGCCTGCGGCTCTCCTTACGGACAAACAGGTCATATGGCTCGTTTTCCGCGCTGTTGTGGGTCAGGTCGATATAGCCCGCAGCTTCGCCGTCCTCGATCGCCAGCAGAACGCGGAAAATTTCCGGCGCAGCCAGCACGCGTTCGCCCGTCCAATAGCGGTCGCCGGTGTGCAGCGCCAGATACTGCGCCCGGTACTCCGGACGGTAGGGCACGATGCGCGCATCCGGCACATACGGGACAGTCCGCCGCAGGACGAGCTTCTGCTGCTCCGGATCAAATTTCGCGTCCAGCGCTTCGAGCGCTGCCTGCAAAAGCCGGTTGCGCGGGTTATAGACAAAGTCCGCCTGATAGCCGGGGTAAGCCGATTTCAGATGCGCAAGCAGCTCGTCATAGGCCGCAGCGCTTCGGGAAAGTCCAGCCAGAAGCTCCAGATACTTCTCGTCCTCCAGCACCAGCAGCGCAAACACGCCTGTGACGGTGTCGTTTTCGAACGTGCCGAGCACGCGCGTATTCGGGTTTTCAGGCGCATCCAGCAGGTTCCGGTGCAGCTGCTGCTCTGTGAGCAGCATGGGGTCACGGTAGTCGGGGTCTGCGCTGCAGGCATGAATAAAGTCCAGATATGGCGAGAGCGTGTGCAGATCTTTCAGCATATTGCGGCTTCCTTTCAGTCAATTTTTCTGATGTGTATTGTACGGCCTTCTCCGGCGCTTGTCAAACGGCGCGGAACACTGTATAATCATTATCAGATTTTTATTGATCCTCGGAGGTGGCTGAATGTCTCTTGCGGAAAAACGGCTGTTCCTGCTGGATATGGACGGCACGATCTATTTAAGCGAAACGCTCTTCGACGGGACGCTGGAGTTCCTGCGCTATGTGCGCGCCATCGGCGGCCGGTATCTGTTCCTGACGAACAATTCCTCGCGCGGGACCGACGCGTATATTGCAAAGATGGCTCGCCTCGGCATTGAGGCCTTCCCCGACGATTTTCTGACCAGCGCGGACGCGACGATCCGCTATCTGCGGGGCCGCTACCTGCCGGATACGGTCTATTATGTCTGCGGAACGGAATCTCTTAAAAATCAGCTTCGTCTGGCGGGGCTGCGGGTCGCCGAGACGCTGCGGGATGATTGCGCCGTTGTGCTTCTGGGCTACGACACGGAGCTGACGTATGAAAAGCTGGAAAGCTGCTGCATTCTTCTGAACCGAGGCGCGGATTACGTCGCCACGCACCCCGATCTTGTCTGCCCGACATGGTACGGCAGCGCGCCGGACTGCGGCAGCGTGATCGAAATGCTCCATACCGCGACGGGCCGCCGCCCGAAGGTCATCGGCAAGCCCCAGCCCGAAATGGCGCTGCTGGCGATGGAGCAGACGGGCTTCTCGCCGCGCGAAACGTGCCTCATCGGCGACCGGGTGTATACCGACATCGCCTGCGGCGTGAACGCCGGGATCGACACGATCTTCGTCCTGTCCGGCGAGGGCGTGATGGACGATATTGAGAAATACGGCGTTCAGCCGACGTATTGTATGCAGAATATCCGCGAAGTCCTCAATACATTAAAGGGAGAACCGAAATGAAGCTCAACAACAAGCGCACCATCCTGGTTGGCCTCGCGTTCTTGTCCATCTGCGCGTTCTGGCAGATGTACGACAGCATCGTGCCGCTGATCCTCACGAAGACCTTCCACATGAACGAAACGTTCTCCGGCGCGATCATGGCAGCGGACAACATTCTGGCGCTCTTTCTGCTGCCGTTCTTCGGCTCTGTCTCGGATAAGAGCCATTCGAAGCTCGGCAAGCGGATGCCCTTTATCCTCTTCGGCACTGGCTGCGCCATCATCCTCATGAACATTCTCCCTCTGCTCGACAACAGCTACGCCGCCCAGCCCTCTGGCTTCAAGACGGCCTCATTTGTCATCGTCCTCGGCCTGCTGCTCGTCGCCATGGGAACGTACCGCGCTCCCGCCGTCGCCCTCATGCCCGACGTGACGCCAAAGCCGCTGCGCTCGCGTGCGAACGCCATCATCAATCTGATGGGCGCGGTCGGCGGCATTCTGTATCTCGGCGTTGCGGCGGTGCTCTATCCCAACTCCAAGACCGCCGGTTTGGATCATGTGAACTATCAGCCGCTGTTTATCGTTGTGTCGGCCATTATGTTCGTCGCCGTCGCCGTGCTCTTCCTCACGATCAGGGAGCCGAAGCTCACGGCGGAAAATCAGGCGCTTGAAAAGCAGCACCCGGAATGGAACCTTGCGCAGGACGACGGCAGCGGCCACGAGACGCTCCCGAAGCCCGTCAAAAAGAGCCTCGGCTTCCTGCTGGCCTCCATCGCGCTCTGGTTCATCGGCTATAACGGCGTGACGACGTGGTTCTCGACGTATGTCGATACCGTCATGGGGCAGGGCCTCGGCGGCGCTTCGACCTGCCTGCTCATCGCCACGGCAGGCGCCATCGTCTCCTACATCCCCATCGGCCAGATCGCCTCGAAGATCGGCCGCAAGCGCACGATTCAGTGCGGCATCATCCTGCTTGCCGCCTGCTTTGCCAGCGGCTATGTGCTCACAACGACATTCTCCTCGATCAACGCCATCATGTTTGTTGTCTTTGCCCTCGTCGGCCTTGCCTGGGCCGCGATCAACGTCAACTCGCTTCCCATGGTCGTCGAGATGTGCAAGGGCTCGGATATCGGCAAATTTACCGGCTATTACTACACGGCCTCCATGGCCGCGCAGGTCGTCACGCCCATCGTCGCCGGTACGCTCATGCGCAAGATCGACTACCGCGTCCTGTTCCCGTATGCCGCGATGTTCGTCGCACTGAGCTTCGTGACCATGCTCTTCGTCCACCACGGCGACGCCAAGGCCGAGGCCAAGAAGGGGCTGGAAGCGTTCGAGGAAATGGACGACTGACCCCGTCCGCATAACCTACAGAACTCCGGCGAATCCGTACTGCTTTGCAAATTTTGAACGCAAAGCGTTTTTACAGCAGCCATTCAAAGGCAGCTGTTATCAAACTTGATGTACCGTAACAGGCGGCGCGTCGGAAACGGCCTCGACGGAACGGGCCGCCGCCTATATGCGACGTCTCTTATCCTCTGAGCCCGTTTCCTCCTTTCCAAAACACAAATGCTTCGCTGGTTTGTGTTTTGGGTTTCAGTGCTGCTCAAGCCTATCTTAAATATAGCAAGAAAGAAGTCTGTAACTATGCTGACAATCTGCATCATCCTGATCGTGCTTCTGGCGCTCGATCTGCTGTTTACGCTGGCGCTGAGGTGCCGGAAGGGACACCGGAAGTGGGAGGTTCTCAAGAAGTACCGTTACGCCCACCGGGGCTATCACGACAAGCCCGTCGTCCCGGAAAACTCTCTGCCCGCCTTCCGCCGGGCCATCGAGCGCGGCTTCGGCGCGGAGCTGGACGTGCATCTTTTGAAGGACGGCACGCTTGCCGTCTTCCATGACTCTGATCTGAAGCGCTGCGCGAATGTCGAGGGCGAGATCGAGGATCTGACGCTGGACGAGCTGAAGCAGCTCCGGCTTGAGGGCACGGACGAGCAGATCCCGACCTTTGACGAGGTTCTTGCCCTGTTCGAGCACGAAACGCCGCTCATCATCGAGCTTAAGACCGCGCGCGGCAACCATATGGCGCTGGCCAAGGCAGTCTGCGAGCGGCTGGACAGCTATCAGGGCGAGTTCTGCATCGAGTCGTTTGACCCGTTCGCACTCATCGACGTGAAAAAGCTCCGCCCCGAAATCTGCCGCGGGCAGCTTTCTATGAATTTTGAGAAGGACAAGGCGGGCTTGCCGTGGTACAAGCGGTTCATCGCGGGCAATCTGCTTTTGAACTTCCTGACGGTCCCGGACTTTATCGCGTACAAGTTTGAAGACCGCAGCAGCTACTGCCTGCGCTCGTGCGTCCGCGTCTGGGGCGCGCAGGAGGTCGACTGGACGATCCGCACGAAGGAGGATCTGCTGGCCTGCGAGGCCGCCGGCGGCATTCCGATTTTTGAGCGCTTCGATCCGGAGGCCTGAGTGTCCATACATACGCCAAGTGAAAAAACTGCCGCCCGGCCGGGCGGCAGTTCCTGTTTTCAGAGCAGCAGCGTCAGATGGTACACTGCGAACGCGGCCAGCCACGCAATGCAGCACTGGGAAAGCGCAATGAGTGCGGCTCGCAGCGCCGAACCCGTCTCGCGCCGGATGGCGGCGATAGCCGCAACGCACGGGGTATACAGAAGCGTAAAGACCAGAAAGCTCAGCGCGGCCTTCGCGGTAAAGAGCGTCGAGACGGCGGCTGTGCCCAGCAGGATCTGAAGGGTGCTGACGACGGATTCCTTTGCGATAAAGCCGGTGATCAGCGCCGTCGCGCAGCGCCAGTCCGCGAAGCCCAGCGGCGCAAATATGGGTGCGAGCCAGCGCCCGACCATGGCAAGCAGGCTCTGCTCGCTGCTCGTCACAACGTCCAGCCGGGTATCGAAGCTTTGCAGGAACCAGATGACGATGGTCGCAAGGAAAATAACAGTAAAGGCGCGCTCAATAAAATCCTTCGCCTTGTCCCAGAGCAGAAGCGCGACGCTTTTTACACTCGGCAGGCGGTAATTCGGCAGCTCCATCACAAACGGCACCGGACGGCCCCGGAAGGCGGATTTGAGCACGAGCGCGGAGAGAATGCCGAACAGGATGCCGAGCACATACAGCCCGATCATCACCAGCGCAGCGTACCTCGGGAAAAACGCCGCCGAGAAAAACGCGTAGATCGGAATTTTTGCCGAGCAGCTCATAAAGGGCGTGAGCAGGATGGTCATGGTACGGTCGCGCTCCGACGGGAGCGTCCGCGCCGCCATGACCGCCGGAACGGTGCAGCCGAAGCCGATGAGCATCGGCACAACGGACTTGCCGGACAGGCCGATGCGCCGCAGCAGCTTGTCCATGACGAACGCCACACGCGCCATATAGCCGGTGTCTTCCAGAATAGACAGAAAGAAAAACAGTGTGACAATGATAGGCAGGAAGCTTAAAACCGAGCCGACGCCCTGAAAAATGCCGTCGATCACAAGGCTCTGCACGACGGGGTTCAGGTGATAGGCCGTCAGCGCCCGATCGACCACGACGGTTAGCGCATCAATGCCGGAAGCCAGCAGATCACTCAGTCCCTGCCCGATCACATGGAACGTCAGATAGAAGATCAGCAGCATCACGCCGATAAAAATCGGGATGGCGGTATATTTTCCGGTCAGAATTTTATCCGCGCTGACAGAGCGCAGGCGCTCCTTGCTTTCGTGCGGCTTGACGACGCAGGCTTTGACCAGCGCTTCAATGAACGTATAGCGCATATCCGCGATGGCCGCGTTGCGGTCAAGTCCGCGTTCCAACTCCATCTGGACGATGGAGTGCTCGATCAGCTCCTTTTCGTTCTGATCGAGGCGCAGCTGCTCCAGCACGGCTTCATCGCCGTCGATGACCCACGTCGCCGCGAAGCGGACGGAAAGCCCCGCGCGCTGCGCATGGTCCTCAATCTGGTGGCAGACGGCGTGGATGCAGCGGTGGACAGGTCCGGGGGCGCAGAAATCGACGACGGCGGGCAGGCGCTTGTCCTCCGCCGTGCGCACAGCCGCCTCGATCAGCGCCTCGACCCCGTCGCCGGAGGCCGCGCAGATGGGCACGACGGGAACGCCCAGCTGCTGCGAGAGCTTATCCGTGTCGATGCTGCCGCCGTTGCCGGTCAGCTCGTCCATCATGTTGAGCGCCAGCACCGTCGGCACGCGCAGCGTCAATAATTGGAGCGTCAGATAGAGATTGCGCTCTAAATTGGTCGCGTCGACAATATTGATGATGCCGTCCGGCTTGTTTTTCAGAATAAAATCGCGTGTGACGATCTCCTCTGCCGTGTACGGGCGGAGCGAGTAAATGCCCGGCAGATCAACGACGGTGCAGTCCTTCTGCCCGCGCACCGGGCCGGATTTCTGGTCGACCGTCACGCCGGGGAAATTGCCGACGTGCTGGTTTGAACCGGTCAGTTGGTTAAAAAGCGTCGTTTTGCCGCAGTTCTGGTTGCCAGCCAGTGCGAAGATCATTCTGCGTCCTCCTCAATCGTGATGCTGCGCGCATCCTCCTTGCGCAGCGTGAGCGTATAGCCGCGCAGAAACAGCTCCATGGGGTCGCCCATGGGCGCAATTTTGCTGACATGCACGCGCGTATGCGGAATGAGGCCCATATCGAGCAGCCTGCACCGGAGGACCCCTTCGCCGCCGACTGCTGTAATCACGCCGGAATGTCCGACGGAAAGTTCGTCAAGCGTCATAAATCGCATTCCTTTCTCCATTACATTCTGAATGTTAGGATAATCTAACTTGCACAAAAAAGCAAGAGAAAACCGATCGGTTTCGACAAAAAATCTGCGCCCGCCGCGCAGTTTACAAAATCGTCACGCCCTCGGCCGCCCGGTATGCTATGATATACTACAGATATAAGGAGGCCGACGCATGAATATTCTCTTTTTCCTGACGCCGAAGGCGATGTGCGCCTATATAGAGTCCGACGACACGCTGCGGCAGGCGATGGAACGGATGGAGCATTCCGGCTATGCGGCACTGCCCGTACTGGACAAGAGCGGGAAATACTGCGGCGTTGTTACCGAGGGCGACCTGCTCTGGACGCTCAAGCGCCTGTGCGTGATGGACCTGCGCCAGACCGAGGAGCATTCCATTTCCGAGATCGAGCACCGCCGCACCGTGCAGCCTGTGCGGGTCGACACGCGCGTGGAGGATCTGATCTCCGTCGCCGCCGAGCAGAACTTCGTCCCCGTGATCGACGACAAGGGCGATTTCATCGGCATCGTCACCCGCAGCCGCATTCTCCGGTATTACTTACAGACGAATTTCCCGCACGAATAATTTTCCTCCGCTGGTTTAATCCTCCGTTTTTTGGCACATACTTAGCCTCGGAGGTGCAAAATCATGCAAACAAACGAAAATCATCCGAACCGGAAGCGGATCCGGAGCTTTTTCCGTGAAAAGGGCTACTACATCGTTCTGGCGCTGTGCGTATGCGCGGTAGGCGTTTCGGGCTGGCTGTTCGTGTCCGGCGCCATCGCCGAGAAGAAAGCACTGCGGCAGGAGACGATGTCCATTGCCACCAGCGCGGAAGAACCGGCCAAAAATCCGTCCGCCGAACAGAAGCCGGCCCCGACCGCCGCTGCGGAGGAGGAAACGGCTCCGGCTGCTGCCATGACGGACGAGTCCGTCCGCGAGGCGGCGAAGAACGTGCGCGTCTGGCCCGTTTCCGGCAGCACGCAGGCCGCCTACAGCGTCGACGCGCTGCAGTATAACGCCACGACGCAGGACTGGCGGACGCACGCGGGCGTCGATCTGGCCGCGTCGGTCGGAACGCCGGTCAAGGCCGCGGGTTCCGGCGTCGTGACGGCGGTTTATGACGATGAATTCCTCGGCACGACCGTCGTCATCAACCACCCGGACGGCCACGTCTCGCAGTATTCCAATCTCGCCGTCATGCCGTCCGTCTCGGCGGGCGACAGCGTAGAGGCCGGGCAGACCATCGGCGCCGTCGGCGAAACGGCTCTGCTCGAAATTGCGGACGAACCGCATCTGCACTTTGCCGTCTATGCCAACGGCGACACCATCGACCCGGCAGAATTCATCCGATAAACGCAGACAAGCGCCGCAGCAGCCGCTGCGGCGTATTTCTTTGCAACAGATTCTGTTTTTCTGCGACTATATAGGTGAGACGTCTCAAAGGAACAAAACGACAGGAGGGATGGATACGGATGACAAGACCATTCTGCGGCGGCTGAAGCGGGGCGACGCGGCGGCGCTGGAGGCCGCCGTGCGGCAGTACAGCGGATATGTATCGGCTGTGATCGGCAATCAGCTTGGCCCGTGCGCTGCCGCAGAAGACATTGAAGAACTGGCCTCCGATGTGTTTGTCGCGCTGTGGCGCGCACCGCAGCCGCTTCGGACGGAGCATCTGCGCGGCTGGCTGGGCAAGGTCGCGCGCAACCAGGCGATCAGCTTTTTGCGCAGGCAGCACTTGCAGCTCGTCCGGGACGAGGACTGCATCCTCGTCGACGACCGCGACGCGCAGAAGCTGCTGGAGGCGAAGGAGCGCAGCGCGCTTTTAAACGCGGCGCTGGCCGCGCTCACGCCGGAGGACCGGGAAATTTTTCTGCGCCGGTATTACTACAACCAGACAACCGGACAGATCGCGGAGGCGCTGCATATGAACCCCAGCACGGTCCGCAGCCGCCTTTTGCGCGGACGGCAGGCGCTGAGGACGGAATTACAGAAAGGAGACGTGCAGATTGAAGATCTCTGTGCAGAGCCTGTTTGAGGACTATGAGGAAAACACCGTTTCGCTGAGCCGGGACGCGGACGCGGAGCGAATTTGGGAAAAAACAAGGGCCAAGCTGCCGGGGCTGAAAAAGCGGCGGCCGGTCGGCCTTGTGCTGATCGCAGCGGCGGCCGTCGCCGTTTTGTGCGGCGCAGCGGCGATCGTGCATTACGCGTCGGTCCGGGACGGTGCGGGAAGCTACATCATGCCGGACACGCTCCGCTATGACGAGGAAAACAAAAAGACGATTCTGGTGGACACGCCGTTTGAGTGGAACAACCCCATCAGCTTCGATACCGAGGGCCGGACAAAGGGAAAGGTCTGCGGTATGCGGCTCGGTTGGCTGCCGGAGGGCTGGGGCACGGGCTACACCCAAACGGCCTATGACGTGATCGCCCAGCGGGACGCCGAACAGGCGCAGAGTCTGCCGCAGGACGAGCGGGAGCTGGTGGTCTATACCTACGACCTCTTTGCCGTGCAGGACGTGCGGAAGGACTACAGCGTGCAGTGTATGTCCGCCAACACGGTCGCCGGGTGCGACTTCCTCTGCGGCGGTACGCGGACGGAGATCACAAAGCAGGGGACGATCGGCCCCTACGACGCGTCGTGGGTCGAGACACACTGGCAGCGTTCAAGTCCAGGCTCCGACGCGCCGGAGGAGTGGACCACGCAGATGCTTCTGCTGTACGACCCGGAGAAGCTCTGCGTTGTCATTATCAGCGCCGACTGGGACGATGCGGAACGGATCGCGGCGAATCTGGAGATTGTGGAGACCTCCGTTGACGCCCCGCAGCCCGATCTGACGAACGGCAGAGGGTTCCGCTGGATCGGCGGCGTCGGATAGTCGGAAACGGCCTTGCCGGAACGAGGCCCCGCTGTTCGCGGAGCCTCTTATCCTCTAAGGCCGTTTCCTCCTTTTTTCCCGTCGAACCGCTGATGCTGGGTTCGCCGGGAAGCCATGGCCTTGCCGGAACGAGGCCTGCGATAAGCCAAAAGCCTCCTCTTACCGCGCGGGACGCGGCAAGAGGAGGCTTTGAGGGGACTGCGGCGAATCTGTACTGCCTTGCAAATTTCAAACGCAAAGCGTTTTCACCGCAGATATTGAATCGCAGCTGCTTGCAAATTCGGTGTACCGTAACAGGCGGCGCGTACCATAGCGCCCGTAGGGTGAGTATGTGTGCTCGCAGCGACTATAAAGCGGGTGCTTGCATGAACTGCACCCGCAGGATGCACCAAACGTAATCCAGCGCCCCTTTTCTTCCCCATCTTTTCCGGCAAGGCGGAAAAGATGGAGCCGCCGGAGGCATTGGCGCTCACGGGCCGTGATGCACGGAAGCTTGACAAATCTCCCGTTTGCAGGTAAAATATAGGTCCTTCCATACGGACAAATGCCGCAGGAAGGCGCTTTATCACAAACAAGGAGATACTGTTATGAAAAAGAATCAACTTCTTGCCCTGCTGCTGGCGGCGGTGATGCTGCTGGCCGTGCTGACCGGCTGCGCCGCGAAGACGGAGCCTGCACAGGAAGAACCCGCCCAGAGCGAGACGGCTCCGGAAACGGAAACATCTGCCCCCGCAGAAGAAGAACCGGCTCCCGCAGAGGAACCGGAAGCAGAGGACACCGCCTCCGCCGTTACCCTGACCGACATGACCGGCCGGGAGATCACGCTGGACGCGCCCGCAGAGCGCGTCGTCGCGCTGACGGCCTCCGACTGTGAGATCCTCTACGCGCTGGGCGCGGGCGATCTGCTGGTCGGCCGCGGCGAATACTGCGACTATCCGGCGGAGGTCCTGGACGTTCCCTCCGTCCAGTCCGGCTACGACACGAACATCGAGCAGATCATCGCGCTCGAGCCGCAGGTGCTGCTCATGAGCACCATGGCCCAGACCGACGAGCAGGTGCAGCAGCTTGAGGCTGCCGGGATCCATGTCGTCGTGAGCGACGCGCAGGACATCGAGGGTACCTATACCGCCATCAGCATGATCGGCGAGCTGGTTGGCCGGCAGGCCGAGGCTGCGTCCATTGTCGAGAGTATGCAGAAGACCTTCGACGAGATCAAGGCAAACGCCGGCGACGGCACAAAGAGCATCTATTTTGAGGTCTCCCCGCTGCAATACGGCCTCTGGACGGCAGGCTCCGGCACGTTCATGGACGAGATCGCCAATATGCTGGGTCTGACGAACTGCTTTGCCGACGTGACCGGCTGGGGCGAGATCTCCGAGGAGCAGGTGCTCGAGCGCAACCCGGATTACATCGTGACCATCTCCATGTACTTTGGCGAGGGCCCGACGCCGGAGGAGGAGATCCTCTCCCGCACCGGCTGGGAGAACGTCACCGCTGTCAAAAACGGCAAGATCCTGAATCTGCCGAACAACGAGCTGTCCCGCCCGGCCCCGCGTCTGGCCGACGGCGCGAAGGCTCTGTATGACTTTGTCTACGGCGAATAATCCGGAAATACCACTCTGAAAACAGGAGGCACAGCATGCGCCGGTATCACGAAACGTTCAGGCTCTGGGAATACCTGCTCTTTACGCTCGTGACGCTGGCCGTGCTGTGCCTCTGCGTCTGCGTGGGGAGCGTCCGCATTCCGCTTGCGGACACGCTTGCCTATTTTGCGGCGAAGCTCACGGGCGGCGAGACGCCCGTAGGTCTTGTTTCGTCCATTCTGCCCATCCGTCTGCCGCGTGTTCTGTGCGTGGCACTGACGGGCGCAGCGTTGTCTCTGGCAGGCGCAGCGATGCAGGGACTGCTCAAAAACCCGCTGGCCGACGGCTCGACGCTCGGCGTTTCGTCCGGCGCGTCGCTCGGCGCGGTCATCGCCATTGCCTTCGGCGTGACGCTGCCGGGTCTGCCGTTCGCGGGGACAATGGGTATGGCGATCGTGTTCGCGTTCTTATCGCTGCTTGTCATTCTCGGCCTTTCCTATAAGCTCGACCGTTCTCTGTCGACGAACACGATCATCCTGATCGGCGTGATCTTCTCCATGTTCGTCTCCAGCATTATGAGCATCGTCATTACCTTCGCTGCCGACAAGGTTCAGCGCATCACGTTCTGGACGATGGGCTCCCTGAGCGGCAGCACATATCAGAATGCCGCCGTGCTGGCAGGCGCGCTTTTGATCTGCGGCACGGTCATCCTGCTGCACGCGCAGATCCTCAACGCCTTTGCCGTTGGGGAGGACAACGCCCGGCAGATCGGCGTGGACGTGAAGCGGGCCAAGCTCGTGCTGCTCATTATGGTTTCCATGCTCATCGGCGTGTGCGTGTCCATCGGCGGGACGATCGGCTTTGTCGGCCTTGTTACGCCGCATATGGCGCGGATGCTGGTCGGGCCGAACCACAAGCGGCTGCTTCCGGCGGCGATGTTCGGCGGAGCGGTCTTTCTGATGCTGGCCGATCTCATTGCGCGCATTCTATTGAATCCGCTGGAGCTGCCCATCGGCGTGGTCACGAGCTTTGTGGGCGCGATCGTATTCGTGGTGATCTTCTATCAGTCGAGAAAGGAGCACTGATATGCCGATGCTGGATGTCGACCGTCTTTCGGTGCGGTACGGAACAAAGCAGATCGTCGACGCGCTCTCCTTTTCCGTTTCCGAGGGGCAGTGGCTTATGATCGCAGGCCCGAACGGGGCAGGCAAATCGACAGCGCTTGCCGCCATCACGCAGGGGACGCCGTATACGGGCCGCGTGCTGTTTGAAGGACAGAATGTAAGGAGCATGAAGCCCGCGCTTCGCGCGCGGGCCATCGGCGTTCTGGCGCAGAACCACTTTGTCGGCTACGGCTTCACAGTCGAGGAGGTCGTGCGCCTTGGGCGCTTCGCCTATGCAGGAGGCGTGTTCGGCCGCAGCCGGGAGGACGACGCCGGGCACGTTGAGCAGGCGCTGACGCTCACTGGCCTGCAGGACAAGCGGCGGCAGTCGGTTCTGACGCTCTCCGGCGGCGAGCTACAGCGCACGTTCCTCGCGCAGGTTCTGGCGCAGGACCCGAAGCTCCTGCTGCTCGACGAGCCGACGAACCATCTCGATCTCATCTATCAGAAGCAGATCTTCGCCCTGATCGGCCAGTGGCTGCAAACGCCGGGCCGCGCTGTGGTGAGCGTGGTGCACGATCTGTCTCTTGCGCGGGCCTTTGGCACGGATGCGCTGCTGATGGACAGCGGCCGCAAGATCGCACTGGGCCGGGCGAACGACGTCCTGACCCCCGCAAATCTTGACCGGGTCTACGGCATGGATGTTGCCGCGTGGATGCGCGGATTGTACAGACAGTGGGCCGAATAAGCCGCTGGCATCGTATGGAGAATGCTGCCGACAGGAAAAAACGCCGCCCAGCCGGGCGGCGTTTTTTGAATTTTGATTACTCGTCCTCTTCGGAGTCCTCGTCTTCCATGTCGAACTCCAGCTCTTCGCCGCAGTTCGGGCAGGTCGTCGCGCCCTCGTCGAGCATTTCCTCGTCGATGGTGATGACTTCGCCGCAGGTGGGGCACTTGACCTCATAGAGCGTTTCGCTGCCGAAGTCGTACTCGTTCTGATCGTCGTCGTCCTCGTCGTCTTCGTAGTCCTCGTCTTCGTCGTAGTCGTCATACTCGTCGTCATCGTCGTCCATCAGGTAATCGTCGATGTTGTCGAGATCCTCTTCGATGCAGTCGAGCTCATCGGAAATGCAGTCCACGACTTCTTCCAGATCGGAAACATTCTCAGCCACGTCCTGAAGCATACTGATGATCTCAGAGATCAGTTTGCCCTCGTTAGTTTCGGTGTCGAGCTTCATGCCCTCCATCAGGCCCTTGAGATATGCGGATTTTTCAGAAAGCGTCATCGTAAAATCTCCTTTCCGGCGGTTTGCCTTTCGCTGACGTTTGGATTAACCCTTGACTCGGCCCAGATATTCGCCCGTGCGGGTGTCGATCTGGATCTTTTCGCCCTCGTTGATGAACAGGGGAACCTTGATCTCCGCGCCCGTCTCGACGGTCGCGGGCTTGGTGACGTTTGTAGCGGTGTCGCCCTTGACGCCCGGATCGGCCTTGGTAACGGTCAGCTCGACGAAGTTCGGCGTTTCGACGCTGAAGACGTTGCCCTTGTAGCTCAGGAGCTTGACCGGGGTGTTTTCCTTGATGAACTTGAAGGAGTCGTCGAGCATATCCTTGCTGACGGGAACCATGTCGTACGTCTCCTGATCCATGAAGTAGTACAGATCGCCGTCGTTGTAGCTGTACTCATAATCCTTGCGCTCGATGAAAGCCTCTTCGAACTTTGCAGTCGGGTTGAAAGAGGTCTCGGTCACGGCGCCGGTCACGACGTTCTTCATCTTCGTGCGGACGAATGCGGCGCCCTTGCCGGGCTTGACGTGCTGGAACTCCACGACCTGCATGATCTTGCCCACCATCTCAAATATTTTACCGTTTCTGAAATCGACAGCGTTAATATTAGCCATAAAAATATTCCTCCAATATACGTGTAGAATACACCAACAAATAAAATAGCGTTTTGATTTTACACTATTTTGCTCGGCTTTTCAAGATATTTTATAAAATAATCAAATTTTTCGGGCTCTTCGTCAGGATCTCGCAGCCGGTTTCGGTGATGACGGTCACATCCTCGATGCGCACGCCGAATTCGTCCGGGATGTAGATGCCCGGCTCTGCCGATACGACCGCGCCTGCGGGCATGGGCTTGTCGTTGCGTGTGTTGGCATACGGCCCCTCATGGATGAGAAGGCCGAGGCTGTGGCCGTAGCTATGGCCGAACAGCCCCTCAAAGCCTGCGGCGTTGATCACATTCCGCGCGGCTGCGTCCATCTCCCTGCCGGCCACGCCCGCCTTTGTCGCGGCGATGCCCGCCAGCTGCGCTTCAAGCACGGTATGGTAGACCTTGTCCATCTTCTCGGACACGTAGCCCAGCGCGATGGTGCGGGTCATGTCGGAGCAGTAGCCGTGGTACAGGCAGCCGAAATCCATGGTGACGAAATCGCCGTACTGCAGAACGCGCTCGGACGGAACGCCGTGCGGCAGGCTGGTGTTGGGGCCGGAGACGGTGATGGGGTCGAACGACGGGCCTTCGGAGCCGTATTTGTAGAGCCGGTAGATGAGCTCCGCGCACAGCTCCTTTTCCGTCATGCCCGGATGGATGACGTTCAGCAGATCGTCAAATGTGCGGTCGGTGATCTCCTGCGCTTTTTTCATGTATTCAATTTCCCACGGCTCCTTGCTTGCGCGCGGAGCGTTGATCTCGGCGGCGTAGGGATGCAGGACGGCGTTGAGCTTCGTGTTGTAGAGCGTATATTCTTCTACCGTCACCG
>ENA-UEQR01000188-UEQR01000188.1-human-gut-metagenome-genome-assembly--contig:-NODE-188-length-42177-cov-27.694276_pt1 | contig 42177 bp, 44 predicted proteins | sample MGYA00242944_ERZ507941 | MGnify/ENA primary metagenome ERZ507941 (study PRJEB26167, sample SAMN06115398) | human gut metagenome | host: Homo sapiens | place: China:Chongqing | collected 2016-06-23...
CATCGTAGTGTAAAGAAACGGGGATTTCCTGAACATGGATAATAATATTCAACGCAACCTTGCTCCCTGCCGAAACAAAGAGTGATACAAAATTATGGAAAATTCCGGAATAAACAAATAAAAGAAGAATGGGATTATTTCTCGTCCATTTATTATCTGACGCTGATCTTCAATACAGTAAGCCCGAGCAGAACTTTTGCCTGTCGTTGCCTCACTCCTGAAAATAAAAATGCAACAGATTGGATCGTCCAATCTGTTGCATTCTCTGAATACTGTTTCCTTATCTTATTTCAAAGGTTGCAGGCCGATTATTCGGCCGTTCGCTGTTGAAGGTAGGCATCATACAGGTTGAGCATCCACGCTCCGTTCTCTTTGGCCTTCTTGGAACGGACCTTGCCTTCGGGGCTTTTGAACCACTTTTTGCAGAACTCCTTCAGCCCGGGGTTCCGCTTGTCCATCAGCATGGTGCTCACAAATTCATACGGATAGACAATGCCGTCCGGATCGTTGTTGAACCAGATGCCCATGACCGTGACGAACTGCCGGGTCTGTCTCGTTCTGCCGGTGGTTACGCTCCATGTTTTCCACAAATAGAGTGCGGCGTTGTCGTTCGCTATGTCGCAGCATACGAACTGCCGGTTGGTATTGTAACGGCTTTTGAAATTCGGGAATGCTACGGAGCGTGACTCCCAGCGGATCCCGTCGGGATTTTCTTCGGTTTTCTCGGTGTATTCGATGCTCTGCACATCGTCAGCGGTGTATTTTGTCGATTCTTTGCTGTCGGGGGAGGGAATGAGTTTGAACGAGTAGTTTTCCCGCTTGAGCTGCGAGGATTCGGCGTGCCAACCGCTTTCGACATAACCTTCGATACTCTTACGGCATCCTTCATAACCTCAGGCAGTTTGTCCCATACGAAAGCATCCGTCGTGCCCTGCATTTTGAAGAGCTGGAGCGTCGAACGTCGTTTTGAGCTTGTAGTTGTTGCTGTAGACCGCCTTGATTTTAGCGTATTCGTAGTTTTTAGTCTTTCCGTCAATAGGTTCGGTGTCGATTTTTCCGAAGACCTCGATACATGCCAGTTGCGCCTGGGTGCCAGCGTCACATGGGGCGAGGTACCCGATTTGGTGATCGGCGCCACGGGTGAGGAGGAGCGGAATCTGCTCCTTGAACTCCTTCGCGTCGCTGCCGTCCGCATTCATCCCCTGATAGGGACGGATGCGGAATAGGGTCGGAACCGGGATACGGCTCCTTGGAAAAAGATGACTCGGAAAAAGGCTAAATATTCAGCCGCGAAAGGAGATGCAACCGCAGGGCGGTGCATTTGCGGCGGGGTGCCGGCTCTAAGTAGGATATCAGGTCAGCCGGTTTATTCACTGACCGGAATTCATAGCTGGCCAGACATGCCCCCGAAAAAGACCTCGGGGAAGTTTCGTTATGACGGCACTCGACAAGATTCAGACGACTGGCCGCAAGAGACTCGTCGCTTTCTGTCAGGGGATGATGGCAGTAATCGGAATGGACTTGTTCAAAGGATATCTCCGGGATAGACATGGCCTGTGCGGATGGGGAAACCGATCCCGAATCCGTTACCGCGGTGAGCATGAATACCACGAAAGCCAACCAATAGAAAAATCCTTTCTTTTTCGATAAAAACAACGTTCCCATAGATCCGGAAACTTTCGAAAACGACGCAGAATTATATAATATATTTAATCATTGCGAGTAAAAATATAATAACTTGGCAAATTTTTTATTTACTCGACCGTAATGAATTGGCAGTCAAAATAAATATCCGGTCGGCCGCCATCACGACCCATACGGCCATGACGAAGGGTGCGGTCAGAGTGACGATTCCCGCCTGCATTCCGGACCATTGCAGGGCTATGGAGAGCAGGACGGCGCAGGTTGCACGCGCAAAATCCCATGCCGAGGGGCCTGCCAGCGCAATGGCGCACAGCACGCCGTTGTAACCGTACAGTCCGGCGTTGAAAGCCGTATAGTCATCCGCGAAGAATGCCATACCCAGCGGGAGCAATGCTCCCCATAGGGCATAAAGCGCCCCGCGACGTTCGTTTACGGCGATGCCGGCCAGAAAGAGCGTTCCGGTCAGCAACGAACGCCCCTCGAACATGACCTGCCCGAAATGCAGCGACAGGGCTTGCAACCACTCCGGAGCAGGTTCTATGGCGGCAGTTCCGCCCGATGTGCGCAGCGCGGGCCACAACAGGGCGGCTATGCCCAGTAATAACCATGTCGAGAGGATGAAGGGGGCTGTAAAGCCCGGAATCCGGCACAGGGAGAATGTCCGGGCGATCGGTGAAGAGGCCACGGAACCGGCAAGCAGCAGCAATGCGGCCTGCCATCCGAGCGGGAAAAAGACTCCGACGGCAATGCCTACGAGTGTGCCGTTGAACCCGTAGAGTCCCCGTTCGATATCCGCTGCGGGGTAACGGAAAACCCGTGCCGCGAGGTTGCCCAGCACATTGCCGGCAAGGGCCAGCAATGCGGCCGTTGGCGACCCGACGGCAATACCCAATAGCATCAACGCACCCGAAAGGGCGTTCTCCTGAAATAGAACCTGCCCGACGCCACGCATCGGGACGATCCATAAATTGCGCAAAGTAAACATGACAAAGAAAATTTCGGGATGCAAAAATAGAAGATATTCCCGAAACGAAAAAAGAGTTCAATTCGTCAGGCATATTTTTATGTGTGTTTCCTCTTTTTTTTGTTTGCGGGCCTTGGGGCTAAAATATCGTTATAATTGTAATTGGCGTAGCTGGAAGAGACGGGGACGGGAAATTAACACAAGTTGATCGGATCGGTTTGAATAGCAGCTAATTTTAGCGGCATATTATACGACATATCCGTCCTCGGTTGCCGTCGGGAAAGATAAGCCCGGGACGGTCCGCTTGGCGTCCCTCTCCGGCTCCGGGTCGGAAAAATCATCCTCGCCTGCGCTGCGGTATTTTTCCTTCCCTGCACCTGCGCCACGGGCTTATGAATCTTCCCGAGGCAACCGACCCATTCGGGATACAAAGCCTCATAACATATTATTCATAGCCTGCGCAATCTATCAAATAAAGATTGTGCGGGCACAAACACGTGAGACACACGGTAAAAACTGTTCGATGTTATGCAGACTATGAAATCGGATTCGAAATCGAAGAAGAGCGGCAAAGGTGCAGCTGCGGCGGCAATCGTTCCGGTCGCAGCTATTCCAAAAACGCAGGAGCAGGCGTCCGCCGAGACTGCCGCGACGCAGGATTCGGGTGCCGAGGTACAGGCTTCGGTTGCCCCAACGGCGCCCGCGAGGCAAGAGGGGCCGCTTGTTCAGCTTCTGAACCTGAACAAGATCGTCAACAGCGACTATAATCCGCGCAAGGATTTTCGTGAAGAGACCTTACAGGAACTCTCCGAGAGCATCCGGCAGTCGGGCGTGCTGCAACCGATCTGCGTGCGCCCCAAGGACGAGGGCTTCGAGATCGTTTACGGTGAGCGCCGCTACTGGGCGGCCGCGATGGCGGGGCTGAAATACATTCCGGCCCTTGTCCGGGAGCTTACGGACGCCGAGGCCGAGGATGCTGCCATCACGGAGAACCTGCAGCGCGAGGACGTGAAACCCCGCGAGGAGGCCGCGGCCTATAACAAGGCCATCCAGTCGGGACGCCATACCATCGAGTCGCTGGTGTGCAAGTTCGGCAAGTCGGAAGCCTACATCCGCTCGCGGTTGAAACTGTGCGAGCTGATCGACGCTCTGGCCGAGATGCTCGATAAGGAGGATATTTCGGTAGGCGTCGCCACCGAGATCGCCAAATACCCCGCGGAGATCCAGCAGGAGGTCTACAACGATCATTTCGCCGAGGGGTGTTACAACTCGTGGAAGACGGCGCGGATCAAGGACATCGCCCGACGGCTCTATGAGCGCTACATGACCAAGTTGGAAAGCTACAACTTCGATAAGATCGAGTGCCTTTCCTGCCAGCACAATACGGCCAATCAGGTGCTGTTCCGGGATGAATGTGCAGGCGGCTGCGCCGGCTGCCAGAACCGTGAGTGCATGATCCGCAAGAACGAGGAGTTCCTCGTGCAGAAAGCGCTGAAGCTGCTGAAGGACGATCCCCGTACGACGCTCGCCACGGCCGGGGATACGCCCGTGGCAGTTCTCGAGGCCCTTGAAAAGGAGGGCTATCATGTCGAGGAGCTGGAATACTACATCAATTATTACGATACGGCTCCTCAAATGCCCGACGCTCCGCAGGCTGAAAATTATGTGTCGGAAACGGACTTTGCCGAGGCTCAGGAGAGGTATGAAGCCCGGATGGCTCGCTTTGCGGAACAGACGCAACAGCTGGAGTTCAACGTCTCGGAAGGGCGTGTCCGCAAATATGCCGTTATCCGCAGCCTCGACATCGAGTTCCGCTACGAAGAGCTCGACGATGAAGAGCAGGAAGTGACGGTGGACGACGGGCAAGGCGGACATACGGTACATGTGACGGTCGTTCCGCCCTCTCCGCTGGAAGGGCTGTTGCAGCGGGATCGCCGCAACCGTGAAATCTGCTACGAACATATCACGGCCGATATGAAGCGTCTCTTCCTCGATGTGAAGGTTGCGAACAAACCCTTGCAGAAAGAGGAGCAGCAGATGTTCTACTACGCCGTGATGCAGCGGGTAATGAGCGACTCGAAACTCCGTCAGTGCGGATTCCGGCCCAAGGAGGACTCTTACCTGACCGCCGAGGAGCAGTTCGCCGCGGCGGGCCGTATCACGGCCAAACAGCAGGCGGCGCTGATCCGCGCTTATCTGGTGGACTTCTTCCGCTCGGCAGCTCCGGAGTATCGCTGTACGGACGAAACGCTTCTGACGGGAATGATGTGCCGCTTCGCGGATCTGAACTTCGCAGAACAGAGCGAGGCCGTTCAGCAACAGTATCTGGAGACATACGAAAAACGCAAGGCCCGTCTTCAGGAGCAGATCGACGCCTTGCATGCGAAAGCCGAGGCCGAGGAGCTGGCGGTCTCAATGCAGGAGGCTCCGGACTTCGAACCCGAGGATCTCCCCGACCTGCTGCCGGACGAGACGCCCGACGCCGCGCCGCAGCCGCTGATTATTCCGATGGATCCGGATATCGAACCCGATACCCGGATGCCCGAAGAGATGAAAGCGGCGGCATAGTAACTGATGTAGATATTAACCGACGGGATGGTTCTCCATCCCGTCTTTTCATTTCCTGTTATGAAAATACGAATTGACCGCCTTATCTGGCATGGCTGCGAATACGGCAAGCAACAGTTCACTAAGCTGCAACGACGATTTTCCAATGGGTGCAAGAACCCTTACCGCTGCGCGGAGTGCGGGTCGAAAGATATATTATGCCGGGCATGGCTGGACAGTAACACCTATGAGGCAGACTCGTTACCCGACGACAGTGAGGATTTGTGGTGCGAAGCGTGCGCGGAACATACCGATCAGGTTCGGGAAAGCGAGCTGATGAGCGGCACGGTCGAACCGTGGTGGCGCGATGGCACGACGGAAGAAGATCGGGCGATTATCACCGGTCTGAATCCGGAGAATTTCAGTTCAAAGGATGATTGCAGGGCTTTCCGCGACGCCTGCGACATGTGGTGGCGTAGCAAGACGAACGACGAGAAGATCCGCATCTGGAACGCCTGCCGCCCGCCTGTAAGTGAATATTGCTATTAAAATCCTACGACTATGAATCAAACGATTATCGACACGATCGCTCCGCGGCTGACGGAGCTTGTGATAAAGAAAATAGAGACGCTCACGGGCGACTGGCAGAAGCCGTGGATCGCCGACATGACGCACGGCCTTCCGCGCAACCTGCGCGGCACGCCTTACCGCGCGGGCAACGTGCTTATGCTGTTGTTCCTCTCGGAGATCATGGGCTACGGTACGCCCGTCTTTATGACTTTCAAGCAGGCCAAGGAAGAGGGACTGAATATCCGCAAGGGCTCGGATGCCTTTCCGGTCTATTTCTGGAAGATCTACATCCGCCATAAGGAGACCCGCAAGAAGATCGAATCGGCGGAATACTACCGCTTGCCGAAGGAGCAGCAGAAACACTACGACCTGATTCCCGTCATGCGCTACTACCCGGTCTTCAACCTCGACCAGACGGACATGCAGGAGTGGCAGCCGGAACGCTATGCGCAGCTTACGACATCGACCGAACCGAAAGACTATTCGGACGGTCTGACGTGCGGGCCTATGGACCGGATGCTGGAGCGGCAGTCGTGGCTCTGCCCCATTCGGCTCGAGTACGGAGATCGGGCGTTCTACTCCCCGTCGCTCGATCGGATCACCTGCCCGCTGAAGGAGCAGTTCCCTTCCGGTGCGGAATTTTACGGAACGCTCCTGCACGAAATGAGCCATTCGAGTGGTACACAGGAGCGCCTCGGCCGGAAGTTCGGCTCTCAACGAGGTGATGCGGACTATGCCCGCGAGGAGCTGATTGCCGAACTTTCGGCTGCCTTATGCGGGGCGCTGCTGGGCTTCGCCACGACGCCCCGCGAGGAGAACGCCGCCTACCTGAAAGGCTGGCTGGAGGAGCTGCAGAAAAAGCCGACCTACCTGTTCGACATCCTCACGGATGTAAACCGCGCCGTGCGGATGATCTCCGAGAGACTGGAAGATGCAGAGCCTACGACCGGGGAAGAAGTGCCCGCCGAGGCGGCCTGATATACAACTATTGTCAAACCGTGCCCTGCGACCGAGAGGTTGCAGGGCGCTTTTGTTTTATCCGATTATGATACAGATTAAAAATAAGCCTTATAGCGTGGCGACGTTGCAGCCGCTGAACGCTGCATACAACGCCGAACACCACCTGACACAAGCGGACGCAGACCGCGTAAACGCCCTTGTGATGCATATTGGGAACACCCGTTCTGCACGAGTTCCGAAAGCCGGGGATCGAATCCTCTATACATCCCGTGCCGGAGATTATTCGGAAGATGCCCGCATCGACCGCGTGAATGACGACGGCACGCTGGCGGTGCATGTCGTGTCGTTCATTCCGTTCGTCGCCCCGACAGATGACGGCGTGTGGTGCGTGGCCGGCGGAGGGCCGCTCGTCGATATAGCACCTTCAGAGACCCGCTACGCCGGAACGGCGCGTGTGGAGTTCAAGATATGGGGCCATGACGGGCCCTGCGGGAACGGCGCCGTCCGCTTCGAAGCATGTGTGAGCGTGTGGGAGTACAAAGAGGCGAATCCGCTCTACGGGGATTTCACGACGAAGCATTGGCGCAAGCTCGACCTGTACCGATTCCCGGAGCGAACGGATGGCGACCTCTACCGCGGCGTGTGTATCTCGTTCGGCTCGGACGAGGAACTGGAGCAGTTCGTGGCGGACTATGAGGGCAAGATTTTCCGGGCGCCGGTGCCGAACCGGATCATTCTCTGGTGCTACCGGGACGAACAGAAGGCCGTATCGCAGGCGGAGTGGGATGCGCTCGACGCTCCCGTCTCGCAGCGGCGTATCTACAACGCTCCGCAGCCGGTAAAACTCGTCAAAGAACACGAGCGGCACACGACGGTCTGCTATTTCGTCAGACCGGAATTTTCTTCCAAATAATTTAATTCTTTTCCGGATATGAAAAACAAAGAAACACTCGAAAAATTGCGTACATATCAGATCGGTGTCATCCGCTCGGTCATTGCCAGCCGCCAAGGACGGCTGGGAACTTATTGTGCCGATGAAGCCGACTGCAACCGACTGGCGGATACGGGCAGTCTCGATGAGGAGTATTACGATCCACCGCTTACAATCAAGCATGACGGCCTATACCGCAATGTGATAGCTCTTGAATTCCACAGTGACGGGCAGCGGCCCGTCTGCCTGATGGACGGCGAGGATGGAGACGATTTCCCGGTTTCACTCGATCTCCTTTCCACCGACACCCTGCAAAGCATCATCGAATGGTTGGAGGAGTACGGCTTCATTCCGTCCGCCGATGCTGCGCCGCAGACGACAAGCGATCTTACGGAAGACTTCGTGGAGCGCTGCCTGCCGGAATATCCTACGCGCTACGACGTTTTCCGGCTGGGTGAGTTACAGAACTTCCTCGACGGACACGACGCCCCGGAGTTAGGGCTGAAGCGCGACGAAGCCGCAGCGGAGCGCGACCGTCTGCAACTTCGGATCTATGCCGAGGCCATCGCCGCTTTTATGAAAAGACAGCCCGCAGCGCTTCCGGGCAATGTGTCCCTGCGCCACTATGCCGAGGCGCTGGTCGATATCGCCTATGAAGCCGGCCGCAAGAAGTTCCGGCCCTCGGACAACTCCCGCGATACGGCCGCGACGATCATTGCTTGGGGTGACGAGTTCTCCCGGCAGCACGAGGATACGGACTGGACGGAGAAGGAGTATCTCGACGAGATTTGCAGTTTCACCGCTGCGAAGCTGCGAAGCGTTCCGAGTAAGGACGATCCGAATGCGGAATTCGACATCGCCTTTCTGAACCGTAAAGCACTCGAAAGACACGGATATGACACTGCGACGATTACGGACGGCGACCTGCAGGAGTTGGCCGGACGAATGGGTGATTATTATTGCGACAGCTCGTTCAGCGAGCATCTTTATAAGGCTTGCAGCGATTTCGGATTGCAAACCCCGGAATAGTATTGCTCCATATTTTCTAACCTGCGCCGTGGCCGAAAGGCCGCGGCGCCCTTTATTCTATTGCTATGAGTCATTTGATTATCAAACGTATCACCATTACTTCGGACCTACGGGTGATGGTGCGCATGGCGGCGAATAACATCCGCCCGCTCGACTTCCGTTACGGCGAAATCGAATCTCTGACCGAAACGCTGCGTACGAAAGGCCGTCCGACGCTCGATCTGGAACTGCTGTCGCTCTTCTTCAAGGGCTGTTGGCAAGGCTGGAACCGCTATTCACGGGCTGTCGAGTATGCCCTGATTACCGACCGGCTGGACAAATACGAAGCATGGGCGCGCTGCCGTGAAGACAAAGCCTACGAGCATACGTTGCTGCTACGCATGCACGGCTTCCTGCATTACCGGCCTGTCCCGTGTCGCTGCCACCTCGAATATCAAAGATGCCCCGTGTGGCGTATTTCCGCCGGACTCATCTGTTTATCGTGGCAGAAGCGCCGCATCTTCCAGAGCGTTCTCGAAGCCCAAGCCACGCTGGTCAACAAAGGCTGGAATCCAGATAATTTCCATGTTGTTGAAGAAGAAACAAATACCTCTAAATCCGAAATCCGATGAAAACCTACCGTATCAACAAAAACGCTGAGCGTCTCGCTCAGGGAACGGGCTTCGCCCCCGAATTGGTCTATAATATCTCGCTGGTCCGGTTTCAGGGCCGTAACGGCCACTGCATCGCGGCATGGACCCCGGGGATGAAGCGCCCCCGGTATGTTTACAAGGCCCGCACACCGGAAGAATATGACAAAGCGATGGAGTGTATCCGGCAGGAGGCCGAGCGCTTCCGCCGCCATGACGAGGCGCAGGAAAAGGCTGCCGCGGCCTTCCGCGAATCGCTCCGTGTCGGCGACATCCTTTACTCGTCGTGGGGCTGGGAGCAGACCAATATCGACTTCTATCAGGTCGTGGCGATCCGCGGCAGCGCGGTAGACCTGCGGCAGCTCGACCAGCAAACTACCGAGGACGGCTATATGTGCGGAACGACCGTCCCGCTGCCCGATGTTTTCAAGGGCAAGACCCATACGCACCGCCTGTCGAAAAATTATATCCGCATCGACTCCTGCCGCACCGCATGGAAATGGGACGGGCAACCCCTGCGGTGCAGTTGGTATGGGTAACATTAAAATTGACAATGACATGAATACGATTGAACACATCATTTCGCGTTACCGGCTGTATCAGGCGCAATGCGAGAAACGCAGACTGGAAATCGACCGGGAGATCGAACAGCTCACCAAGGAGCGTGCGAGCATAAGGCCGATCCATTGGACGGAAGGGCTGCTGCGCCCCGTCCTGCAAGAAATCGCGCGGCAAACTCCCGATATCGAGTGGGAACAGAAGGAAGAGTATCATCCGTTGGGATTGCGCGGCGCCGTGCTGATCCGCGGCAGGATAAAGAACGGATCGCCCGTCTTTGTTACTTTCACGGAGCAGGGCAACGACCTCTGGTTCGATACGGACAACGTATGCAGCCGCTTCGCTCCCGAAACCCTCGGGGCGCTGAACGGCATGAATACCTTGTCGGCTTCCGTTAAGGACGGAACACCGTTACTGGAATATATTCATAAACAACAGTTAAAACATCAGCAACCATGAAGATCATGTGTCAGGAGCACTATGACAAGGTAGTGCAGTATGCCGCAAGCATCGGCGACAAGACGTTTCAGGAGTGTCTTGAAAAGCTCCGGCAATGGGAGAGGCATCCTTCGCACCCATGTGAAATCGAGCTGTACCGTGACTTCGCACCCTATTCGTTCCTCTTCAAAGAACGTTATCCCGACGGCCGAATCGGTATCGTCGGCGGGCTGGTCTATCACGGCCGGCCCGATCGGTCGCACTGTTTTATTGACGAGCCGTTTCACGGCTGGATGACCCACACCTGAAAGAATTGCAAATCGAACCGGTCGAATAATAACCGGTATGGGATTTGTATTTGTAATCCAAAATGATTACATTTGTGCGTTATGATATCGAAAATCGAACTATTGAAGGGTATTCATCCGGGAGTATATCTTGCCCGGGAGTTGCAGCGGCGTGAGTTGCGTGGCGGCACACTTGCCTCGCGCATCGGAGCGTACCGGCAAAATCTGAACGCCATTCTTCAGGGGCGGCGTAATATGAATCTGCCTTTATCGTTGAAAATCGAGCAGGAATTGGATCTTCCCGAGGGCTTTCTGATGACCCTGCAGCTTCATTACGACATTGCTCGCACCAAACGGGAACAGTATGCAGGACAACATCCTGACCGGACGAAATTTCGTCCGGTACTTTTCTGGGATGTTGATCCGCAGAAGATCGACTGGCACAAGAACCGCTCTTTCGTCATACAGCGTGTTTTCGAAAGAGGCGAAGAACAGGAGATAGAAGAAGCTATCCGTTTCTATGGACGCGAGGAGATTCTGCGCAACCTGCGCTTCGACGAGAATCCCTATGCGGTCAATCTGAAGGCAAACGCCCGTAAATATTTGGAATATGGCGGATAACAGACTCCATTATGAAACTGTTTCTCCGTTGTTGCGGAATGTGTTGCATGAAATGATGTCATGTGAGATCTTTGCCCCGTTTCTGTTGGTCGGCGGCACGGCCTTGAGCCTACAACTCGGGCATAGAGTGTCGGACGATATTGACCTTTTCACGGACGCCGAATATGGATCGCTTGACTTTCAGGCAATGCAATCGTGGCTTCGGAACAGATTTCCGTATTGCATCGGTGATTGTGGTACGATTGTCGGATTCGGAGCTTCCTACATTGTCGGAAACAGCCGTGAGGAGAGTGTAAAAGTCGACCTGTTCTATACGGACGCATTTATTCGTCCTGCTATCGTTATCGACGGTATCCGGTTGGCTGCGCAGGAAGAGATTGCCGCGATGAAACTCGATGTCGTGTCACATAAAGGGCGTAAAAAGGATTTTTGGGATCTGCATGAGCTTCATGGCAGTTATACCTTTGTGCAGATGCTCGATTACTATGCGGAGCGCTATCCCTATGGTGCTACGCGCAATGAGGCGTCAGTTCTGCTGACCGATTTTTCGCGTGCCGATGAAGATGTCGATCCGCGTTGCCTGCGACGAAAAATCTGGCAACTGATAAAGCTCGACATTGCAGAATGGACAGAACAGGAGTTGACTGTCTTCTGAGCGGGTTTATCGAAATATTTTTGATGATGTTTCAAACGAAAATCATAAAACCGGATGTCGGGGATCGCACCAACAACACTCGCGAGACAGCGCGGGCCGGTCTTTCGGTGACAAAATGTGATCTAAAGCGTATCCCGGATCTTGAAACTGCGATCCGAGAAGGTATTGACAGCGGTGAAGCCGTCGGTTTTGACCCTGAAGATCATCTGCAAACATTGAAAGCGAAGCGGGCAAATGGTTGAATTCGCTTTTGCCGACACTTCAAATAGTTCTGCCGGGACACTATCGACGAATTGGAAAAATTCACCGAGACATATTGCTGCCGGTATGAAATTCGTTATATTTGCAAAAGACAAAAACAGTTTGATATATGACAACAGTACACATAGAGGACAGTACGCCTGAAGGGCGTTTTCTGCTCGACCTGATTCGGAACCACAAGAGCGTGACCATCGAGCCGAAAAAGTCGGAGGCATGGGCGAAAGCCGTTGCTGCCGGAGCTGTGCCGCTGGATGATTTCAACGCAAGATTCGAGCATGAAATTCGGGAAACCTACAAACAGTAATGCGCGAGATCATCGTCTCTGCCACGGTATTGGATAAGTTGTCCGATCTTGTCAGCTATCTCAAAAATGATATCAGGCTTTCGGAAGATGCCGCGCAGGCATATCGTAAGCGGTTCATTGCCTATATTCAAACATTCGGCGCCGAAGTCGATCATCCCCTGTGCCGTTTCAGGCGATGGTGCAAACTGGGCTATCGCTGTGCCGTATTCGAGAAACACTGGGTGCTGGCCTATGAAGTTACCGACGAAGGTGTGATCGTACAGGATATGTCCCACACAGCCATGCTCGATGACATTGCGGAGTGATTCGTTCAGCGATGGTCTGTCGGGTTGATCCGTATTATCAAAATCACCGAGATATTGCCCATAATCATCACGAACGTTTCGACACCCCTGCCACATGAATTTCATAGCAGTTCCGATAATTAAAGAGGCCGTCCTTCACAATATATCTTCGTTTCCGACAGTTCTCTGCTCATAATCAATGTATTTTGATGTCTTTGCCGCGATTTTCAGGTAATACTGCCCGGACGGATGCAACGTTGTCGTCGGCATGGTCTTGGAATTGCATATCAGCCGAAAAATTCGTATATTTGTAATGACGGGAATAAAATTTGAAGTATGACGATTTTCGATGATTATAAAGATAATAAAGGTCGTAATACGGTCTCCCCGACGTTGCTCTGGGAATACGACCTCACGCATTTCGACTGGCAGCGTTCGCGCAAGATCGTCGTGCAGCGCATCATCGAACGCGGATGGCTGAAAGATTACTTCGCCGCTTTCGACCTGTACGGCGGTATCGAAGGATTCCGCGAGATCATCAAGGAGGTTTCTTCGCTCTCGGCACGGGACATGAATTTTGTTTGTACGGTGTTTAACCTGAAAAAGGAGGAACTGAGATGTTATACACGCAAACTGTCGCGCCTCGAACACTTGAACTGCTGAAAAAACTGGAAGCCGAACCACAGCTGGCATCTTTCAGTCTGGCCGGCGGCACGGCACTGGCGCTCTATCTGGGACATCGTAAGAGTGTCGATCTGGATATGTTCACCCCGCAGTCGTTCGATGCGAAAAAACTCGAAACTTTTTTAGCTGATAAATACGGCTTCCGAACGGATTTTATGGAAGCTGATACGCTCAAAGGCACGATCGACGGAGTAAAGATTGATTGTATAGCCCATCGATACGCCCCCGTATGAGGAAGCCGGCATCCGGCTGTACGATATGGAAGATATTGTCGCCATGAAACTGTCGGCTATTGCCGATGACGGATCGAGGTTGAAAGATTTCGTGGACATAGCCTGCCTTTCCACGCGTCATACATTTTACGACATGCTCAAATGTTATGAACGTAAATTCCCCGAGGCGAATGTAATCCGGCCGTTCAAGGCTATTACCTACTTTGACGATATAGACTTTGAAGAAGATGTCATCATGCTGAATTTCGAATACGACTGGAACAGCATTGCCGAACGGTTAAAGACTATGACCGTCGCACAGAACCGTATTTTTACGGAATATCCATTACGTAAAAAGCCTCAAATTTCAGTTGAAGAGCATGACGCCGTATCACACAGACGCGGACGGAAAAGATAATCCGAAGGTTCTATTTTGCAACAATATAATTTCAGACAATGACTAAACTCGAGATCGTTAAACAAATCGCCCGGGAAACGGGCATCGAGGCTACGACCGTATCAGCTGTCGTGGAGGGCTTCATGGAAGAGGTGCGCGCCGCGCAGATCCGTAAGGAAAATGTTTTTTGCGCGGCTTCGGCACCTTCGCCGTCAAACACCACAAGGAAAAGACGGCGCGTAACATCACAAAGAATACGACGATCAAAATTCCCGCGCACGACATTCCTGCATTCAAGCCTTCTCCCGCCTTCCAGCGTCTTTGGGAAAAGAAATGATTGCCACACCACCCCGATTCGGACGTTCGAATCGGGGTGGTGTCGTTTTATCGCTGCCGGCGACGCGTCAGGCGTTCAGGCGCGCATGGTCTGCGAGGAACTTCTCCAGCCCGCTGTCCGTCAGGGGGTGTTTGAGCAGTCCTTCGATTGCTGCAAGAGGGCATGTCGCCACATCGGCACCCGCATCGAGACACTGGATAATATGCTGCGTATGACGGATCGAAGCGGCCAGCACCTGTGTTTTGTAACCGTAGGTGCGGTAGACCTTCACGATGTGGGCTACCAATGCCACGCCGTCTTCGGAGATGTCGTCGAGACGTCCCACGAACGGTGACACATATGTCGCTCCGGCCTTTGCCGCCAATAACGCCTGCCCCACGGAGAATACCAGCGTGCAGTTCGTCCGGATATCCTTGGCGGCAAAGTATTTTACAGCCCGTATTCCTGCAGCCGTGCAGGGCAGTTTCACGACGATGCGGGGATGCAACGCTGCCAGTGCTTTACCCTCTCGCACCATTCCTTCGAAGTCGGTGGCTATGACTTCGGCGCTCACGTCCCCTTCGACGATGTTGCAAATTTCAACGTAATGACGCTTGCAGTTTTCCGCACCCCGGATATCCTCTTTGGCCATCAGCGATGGGTTGGTCGTCACGCCGTCCAGGACGCCCAGTTCGTGCGCCTTGCGGATCTGCTCCAAATTGGCCGTGTCGATGAAGAATTTCATGATTCGATAGGTTTTAGACACCTTAAAGGTACGAATAAGTGATGGCAAAAGCAAGTTCGCTCGCATTTTACCGAGCGGGAATACTCGATTTCGTTATGCTCGTATGATCGGCAGCCGATTCGACATTATGTCGACGTTTGGCTGTGGCCAATTTTCGAAACGGCTCGTCGGCACCGTATGCCGGAGGCTCTTGCAAAAATCGGCCGTTAGGACATTCGAACGCCGGAATGTACCCCGTCAGAAATCGCTTCGTTTGCGGGCATCGTTTTTTTGTCTTACCTTTGCATTCCCGCAAGGAAAAGCCGTGTTCTTTCCGGAAATTTCAGAGAGATAAAAACTTTTACCGAATCATGTATTGGACACTCGAATTAGCCTCGTGGCTCGAAGACGCCCCCTGATCCGCCACTAAAGACGAATTGATAGACTACGCCAATCGCTCGGGACTTCCCGAGACGGTTTTGGAGAACTTGCAGGAGATCGAAGAGGACGACGAGATCTTCGAATCGATCGAGGATCTTTGGCCGGACTATCCTTCGAAAGAGGATTTTCTATTCAATGAAGATGAATATTGAGTTCCCGCAAGCCGCATGAAAGACACCCCGGTACGGCCTGAAAACCGTATCGGGGTGTCTGATTGTTCGGGAACGGGCTGCCTTTCAGTATCACAGCATGCGAAACTTATGCCTGAAATCCTTTTGTAACGTGATTTCGACAAGAAAATGCCTGATGCATAAACCTTCCGCACCGGGCTCGACCGTTTGTCTCCTTACAGCAGTTTGGCGTCCAATAGTTCCTTGGCCGGTATCTCCACCGTCTGATGCCGTGCTCCGTTGCGTTCGATGATCTCCAGCTGGAGCACCTTGTCGTCGGGGATTGTGAACTTCTGCAGGGCGAATACCGTCCGCTGGCGTTGGTGCCCTCGCACGACTGTCGGGTCGTTGCAGACGCGCAGGATTTCGAGCGGGGTCTGCTGCTGCGCCGTGCGTTTTGCGAGCTTGCGGTCGGCGACGATAAACTGCCGGGCATCGACTTCGAAGGAGATGTTCGTCTCGTTCGAGATCATCGTGTGGATGTAGATCACGTCGTTGTGGACGTAGATACCTAACACCTCGACTCCGATGCCGTACTTCTTCGTGCGGACGCCTTTCACGTCCATCCGGTTCTGGCGGTAGATATCGCTGAGTACCCGCTTTACGGTCGCGGGCTTCTCGCGGCCCACTTCCTGCAATAATACCCGCCCTTCGGCCGGAGCGGGTTCCGGTTGGGTCGAACCGTTCTCGACGGCAGGCTGTTTCAGCGCCGAGATGTCGATGGTCGAGACGGCCGGGTTCTCGGCATAATGCACGTCGAACGAAAAGAATCCGCCGTCTTCGGTGATGACCGTCAAGTTGGTCTCGGTGGTAAAATTCCGCACGGCGGCTTTCACGCGCACGACGTTCCCGGCCCCGTCGGCCTTTCCGGCGATGATATCCATCGAACCGATGTCGATGTAGGTCACGGGCGAGGGGAAAAGGATATGCACGGTCTTCGAAAACCCCGCTTCGATGCGCAGGGGCCGAATCTCCGCAGGCGCTTCCGGCGCCGTCTGCGCCGTAACCTGCGCCGCCGCCATCAGGACGGCGATCAGGGTCAGATAAATCAGGTCTCGTTTCATTTTACTGCTGTTTTGAAATCAATAATAGCTGATGGTTGGCTTTGAGTGTGATCTTCACCTCGCGGAGTTTCTCGGCGACATATTGCGACGACGCCTGCAATCCTCCGCGCGCCAGCTCGGACAAAACCTGCTGCCCGGCTGAACGGGTGACGTTCACGCTCGTACCGGCGGTCTGCCCGACGGATGCCAGCGCCTCTTTGAGGGCCGTCCGCTCGCGGGAGTTCGGAACGTTCAGCCCCGGCTGTCCGTCGAGGTCGTAAGCCACGGCTTCGACGGCAAAGATCCGCCCGCCGTATTCGACGGACGACACCACGACCTGCAGCCGCATCCCGGAGATCGTCGCAAGACCGTATAACGGGGTGTTGCGGGGGATGGTCACTCCGTCGATGCGCACGGCTTCCAGTAGCCGTAGCTGCACCATGCTTCCGGCGCGTATGATTTGCGTCTTGGCGACACAGGCCTTGACGGTCGGAATATCGGCGTGCGCGGCCCCACTTGCCGCCGTGAGAAATCCGAGGTTGCGCTCGATGGTGAAATCCGCCCGCGTGTCGAGCGTCGAGGCTTCGACCTCACCCTCCCGAACGGGCCGCATGACGGACAGGCGCGAATCCCTTCGCTGCTTCGTCGGCCCGGCCTCTTCGCCCGCGGCCGTTCCGCCGCCGAGATATTTCCGGGCAAGCTTGTACTGCTCCTCGGCCATTTCCAACGGGTCGGGCTGCTGCCGCTCGGCATCGAGCTGGGATTGCAGGGCCGTGACCTGCTCTTTCAGGGCTTCGACCTCGGCATTGCGCTGCGGAGCGGCGTAGAAGCCCTGCACCTGCTGCTGCATGGCCCGGTTGGCCTCGGCGGCCCGCTGTGCGGGGTTGTCCGCCGGGGCAGACTCCTCGGCGGGTTTGAGCCCGTCGTCCAGCAGCGAGAACGAGTTGTCGCCGAGTGTCATCATGCGTTTCTGCTGCTGTTCTTCGCTGCGGAGCTGTTCCGCGGCTTTGCGTTTGTCGCCGACGGTAGCCTGCGCTTTGCCGTCCGGAACCGACGTATTGATCCCCGCAGCTCCTTCCTGGGACTTGACGGGCGCAGGCCGGAATATGAACCACAGCACGACGAGGAATATGCATCCGAGGATCGCCGCGAAGAGCAGCACCTTGCGCTTGCGCTGCCGCTCGAACTCCGCCGAGGGGTCGTTTCCCGGATTCTTGTTTTCTGTCATAACGTTTACGGTTTTGGATGTAATAATTCGGGATGCCCGATCTCCAGCTCCGGTACCATGTCCATAGCGAACAAGAGCCAAAGATAAAGGAGCAGCAGCAGGACGAGCGCCGCGAGTACGATCCGCTCCCGGATGCGGGGTGCGAGCACGTCATGCCGGCGCCGCAGCGACCGCCGCACCCAACGGATGCGGCAGTGCAGGGAGTGCGGTTTAACGGTCATAGGTTGCAATGTCTTTGTTCTCGACGATGTTCAGCGCTTCGACCATGAATCCCTGCGGGTTGTTGTCCGAGCGGGAGACGTTCACCAGACGGCACGTCGTGACGAGCGACCGCTCCGTGACGGTGCTCTCGCGCAGGATACGCTGCCGTGCAAAGGTCGTAACCTCGTAAGGATAATGGTTGAAATCGCAGCGGATGCTGTCCACTTTGACCATCTGCGAGACATTGCCCGCGATCAGGCGGTTGAAGAATCCCTTCTCCTGCAAGACCTTGTAGTAGGACAAGGCGCTTTTGTCGGCCATCTGCAGGGCGCGTCCGACATTGGACTCGATGGCCGCCTTGTCGGGCGAGAGGGTGAAAAAGAGTTCGTGGAAGCGCCGCACATGCTCGCGGGCCTCTACGGGACGGTTCTGTGCGAGGTCCTGCGAGAGCGCCACCATCAGCGAGCGGCCGTTGTCCAGTACGTAGATCTTCTGCCGTTGCCGTTCGGCGAAGGAGTAGGACAACCAGACCGCCGCCACGGTTACGACGGCGCAGATTCCGACGAAGACGAAAGCGTACATGCGCAGTTGCCGAAACGATGTTTCGATGTTCGTTAAACACTTGAATTCCATAACAGCGAATTATTTTATTTTCTGAAAATAAGCCGGGCGCCGTTCATGATACCACGCCCTACGGCCTTACCGCCCGATAATGCCGCCGAGCCGGCGCCTTTGGCCCCGGCCCATGCTTTGCCGGCCGTCCATCCGGCTCCGGCGCTTACGAGCGAGGTCATCTTCGAGACGGTCTTGTTGTAGGCGGCGAATCCGTTCGCCTGCACGACCCACGAGGCGATCGAGGGGATGCAGAGATATCCGCATACGGCCACGAGCATGAAGATCAGGTTCAGGCTGTTCGACCAGTCCACATACCAGTTGTATCCCTGCTCCATAAGTTCGGTATCATGCCGCATGGCGAGACTTTGCAAACGTGCGATGATCGCTGAGAAAAGGTCCGAGATCGGCAGCCACAGGTAGATCGAGACATACTTCGTGAGCCATTGCGTCAGCGTGGACTGAAATCCGTCGAACACGGAGATGGCAAAGGCGATCGGCCCCAGCAGGCTCAATACGACCAGATAGAAAGTCCTCAGCACGTCGAGTATGACGCTCGCCGCCGCGAAGAGCAGTTCGAGTATCCATGCCAAGCCTTTGAAGATAAGTCCTTTTACAGACCATGAGGAGCGTTCCTCGTTCATGCGGTCGAGTGTCTGCTGTGTCTGGTCGTCCACGCCCAGCTCGCTGAGCTCGCGCTCCATCTCCTCGTCCTCGGCGTAGTAGCTGTCCGGGGGCATCTGCTCGCGGCCTTCGAGTTCGAGCCGCTCACGCCGCTCCTGCCATTGTTCCATGTCGAGCGTCTGCCCGGCCATAAGCGAATGCGTGGCCTTTACCAGCGGCGAGAGAATGCCGTTCAAGGAGCCCAGCACGAGCGTCGGAAAGAACAGGATGCAGATGCCGATGGCGAAGGGCCGCATGAGGGGAAAGAGGTCGATAGGTTCGGCTTGGGCCATCGACTGCCAGACGCGGTAAGCGATGTAGAGCAGCGCTCCGATCCCTGCAATGGCCATTGCGACCTGCGACATCGGGTAGCACAGCGCCATCATATCGTCGTAGAGTACCCGGAGAATCGTGTGCAGATTCTCCGTAAGGGAAAGCATGCGTACCATACTACCAGTAGCGCTGTTCGTCGGTTCCGTACAATGAGAGCACACCTTCCATATCCCGCTTCCGGGCGGCCCGCAGCAGGGATATGGAGATGTTCTTGCGCGTGTAGTAACGTGCGAGGTCGCGGTGGCGCCGCAACACGCCGTAGACGCGCTGCACCACGTCGATACGGTCCTTGTCCGTCAGGGACATGTCCGTAGGGTTCACGATGTCCTGCAGCTCCTTCAATTCCCCGGCCGACTCCTCGATGATGCGGGCGTAGCCTGCGGCGATGGCCGCGAGCTCCGCGGGCGTGAAGTTCTCGTCGCCGACCATGCGGCGATAACCGTCGACGTAGATGTCCGAGATTTCGCCCACGAGCAGAATGCACTGCTGCACCTTGCGGGCCGAGCGGACGAGGTTGCTGACGGATTTCAGGGCGTCATAGTATTTGCGGCCCTGCTCATAGATTTTCACCGTTTCCTGAAAACTTTGCAGCATGGTGGAGCCGTTCTTGGCGGCTTCGACGACCTGCTTGGTGGAGTTGACGATGCCTTGTGCGAGGTTCGTGGGATCCGAGACGACCCACTGGGCGTATGTGCTGCGGCCTGTGCAGACGAGACACAGATACAGCAGGATGATTTTCTGTTTCATGCTTGAATTGATTGTTTTTTTAGGGTTTTTTCGCCCGAAGACGGGCATCACCGCTTTATCCGCCGACCCGAAGCCGGTTGTCCGGTTTGCTCTTTCCTTGCAGAATTGATCTCTTTCTGCCGCATCCCGGAAGTATGTTTCTCCGGCTTCGGGCCTTTCCGCCGCAGGGATTCGAACAGATCGTCGGCGTAGGACTGCCGCCCGGTCATGCGGACAAGGCGTGCATCCAGCTCGCGGAAGGCTTTCTCGACCTGCCCGTATTGCTCGGCTGGTGATATGCCGGGAAGAATCCTGTATTTGTCGAGCAGCTGCCGGTTAATACGGCTGTCGTCGATTCGCTCCGGGAAGCGTGCAAGCCATCCCAATGTCTGCAACTCGGCATCGAGTTTTTCGATGTAGGTTTGCCGCAGGGAAATTTCCGGATCACTCTCCAATATCCTCTCGGCTTCCCGCACCATGCGGTTCTCGGCCTTCCAGATTCGCTCCCGGAGCTGCTGCACCTGCTGCGGATTGTCCGGACATGCCGGGCCGTCCAGCCGCCCGCGCATCTCCTGCAACCGGCCCATATCGGTATCCCAATCGTAAAGTCGCACGACGTAACAGGAGGGCGTATAGCGTCCGGATGTTTCCGTCAGATGACGAAGCTCACGGAACGTCTCGGTGCGGAACTGCCGGTCGATAATATGCGCTGCTGCCTGCACCTCGGCCATCGGCGGCTGCCGGAGCTTGCTGTCGGGATGCTGCTCCAGATAGGCATCCAAGAGAAAGGTGTGCATGGCCAGCAGGCCGTGCAGGGAGTGGGCGGTGTCTGCCGGAACGTCCGCGAGGCGGCGCCCGATCTTTTTCGCAAACGGTGTTCTGCGCAGGGCATCCATCAGCTCCAGCATATCTTTTCCAGCCGCATCTTCGGGCGTTCTGAGAAAGCGGGATGTCGCTGTATTCATTGTCAGTCCGATTCCGGCAATGGTCAGATTAGATTTCCGGTGCCGTCGCACAAGGTCTGCAATACTGCTTATATCCCGTTCCCGGAGCAGGTTCTCAGCATGACGGGCAATGAGCGTGCGTCGATGTTCCCTTTCCCACTCCGGCTTGCGGCGGAATAGCCGCGCGATCCTATCTTTCCATTCCATAACCGTCGGATTTAGAAATGTGTGACTGCGGGCGGAGTCTGCCGAAGGGCCGCCCCTGATTGCAGGGGCAGCCCGGAAATCCCGAATGACGCTCCATTATTCGGCCGGTTCGTTGAAAGGTTCTGCGGCGACGATTTCGTCATCGTCCTGCCGCCGGATGCTGTCTTCGGCGACGAAGCGTCCATAACAGCCGATGGTGAGTGTCTCGGTGGCAACATCGTAGATCACGCGGTTGCCGTCGTCGGCCCCGAGCCAGAGACGGTGGCGGCGCAGCGAGACGATGCCGTCCTGTACGATACGTTTGTAGCAGAGCGTGTGGTCGAGGACGAGGATGCGCCATGTCCCCTCGCCGATGCGGCGTATCGAGACCGAGAGGTTGTTTTCCGCCGAGAGCCACGAGCCGCAGATGCGGTCGGCGTCGAGTTGTTCCCGAAGGTCCGCCAAGGTGCGGATGACCTCGGTACGGATTCTGATCTCCTGCTGCAAGGCCGCTACGGCCGAAGCAGGCGTCGATTGTTTACTGTTCATTGTCGTCTTTGAGTTTTAAGGTTCGTTTGAAAGCGCCGCCCGGCACGAGGAGCAGCGCATCGGCCGGGGGCGTGTAAAAGAGATCGACCCGGCGTCCGCCGTAGGCCGTATAATAGACGCAATCCTTGTAGTGCAGGAGGTGCGTTTCAGACGTGCCGCGGCGTGTAAGGGTGATCCGGAATTTATCACCGCACGGCTCGATCACCAGCCGCGTGTCGTCGAGCGGCGAATGCCATTCGCCGCACAACGGACCGATTTTGTGGTATTCGTAATCATAGAAGAGGAGGAAAGCTCCGAGCACGGTGGCCAGCGCCAGCAGGAAACCTGCGCATATCCCAAGCAGCTGTTTCATAACGGAATAAATTAAGATTCGGTTTTCGTTTCGCGCTCGCGGGCCAGCTGCCGGATGGCGGCTTCGATGTCGCCGCCGAGCTTCCCGGTGAGCTCCATCACCTTCATCTTTTCCGATTCTTCAGTAGTGTACGTCAAATATTCTTCGACCGAGGTTTCGGTCGCATATACCGCCGACTGCACGCCTCCGAGTCCGATCCAAACCTCTTTATAGAGGCGTTCGGGGGCGTTCGAGAGGTTGATCGAAAGAATTTGCGCCTTCTCCTTGTCCGTCAGCCCCAGCAGACGCTGTATGCCGTCGAATTTCGAGAGGTACTTGCGCTGGTCCAAAAGGATTTTGCAGTCGGCGTTGTTGATGATCGACTCCTTGACGATGGGCGATGAGATGATGTCGTCCACCTCCTGCGTCACCACGACCGCCTCGCCGAAATATTTGCGCACGGTCTTATAGAGATAGCGGATGTAGGCGCTCATGTTGGCCGAGGTGAGGGCCTTCCAGCACTCCTCGATAAGGATCACCTTGCGGACGCCTTTCAGCCGCCGCATCTTCGAGATGAAGGTCTCCATGATGATGAGCGTCACCACCGGCAGCAGCGTGCGGTTCGAGGAGATGTTGTCCAGCTCGAAGACGATGAAACGCTTGTCCAGCAAATCCAGCTGCTTGTCGGAGTTCAAGAGGTAGTCGTACTCGCCGCCCTTGTAGTAGGGCTCCAGCACGTTCAGGAAGTTTGCGATGTCGAAATCCTTCTCCCGCACGCGCTTCTGTTCCAAAAGTCGGTGGTAGTCGGTTTCGACGAACTCGTAAAAGGTATCGAACGAGGGGACGATGGAGCGGTCGGCGCGGAGTTTCGAGAGGTAAAGGTTTACGGCGTTCGAGAGCGCCACCTCCTCCGAGCGCGTCGGTTCCTCGGATTCGCGCTTCCACAGGGTCAGCAGCAGCGTCTTGAGCGACTCGCGCTTCTCGACGTCGTACACCCCGTCTTCGACATAGAAGGGATTGAAGGCGATGGGGGCTTCCTCGGTATAGGTGAAATACACCCCGTCGCGGCCTTTGGTCTTGGCGTGAATCAGCGAGCAGAGCCCTTGGTAGGAGTTGCCCGTATCGACCAGCAGGATATGCGAGCCCTGCTCCCAGTACTGACGGACCAGATGGTTCGTCAGATAACTCTTGCCCGAGCCCGACGGTCCGAGGATAAATTTATTACGATTCGTGATGGTGCCGCGCTTCATCGGAAGATCCGAAATGTCCAGATGAATCGGAATGCCCGACAGGCGGTCGGACATCTTGATTCCGAAGGGCGAGAGCGACGAGCGGTAGTTGGTCTCCTCGTTGAAAAGACAGAGCGCCTGATCGAGGAAGGTGTAAAAACTCTCCTCGGCGGGAAAGTCGGCCTCGTTGCCGGGAATCGCCGCCCAGAACAATACCGGCACGTCCACCGTGTTGTGATGCGGCGTGCAGCCCATCAGCGCCAGCTGCGAGCCCACGTCGTTGCGGATGCGCTTCAACTCCGCTTCGCTCTCGGCCCATGCCATGACGTTGCAGTGGCAGCGTACGGAGCGTAATCCCTGCGAATGCGCTTCATTGAGGTACATTTCGATCCACTCCCTGTTGATGGCGTTCGAGCGCGAGTAGGCCGCCAGCGAGTTCATGTTTCGGGCCGTGGCTTCGAGACGCTTGAGCGTTTCGTCGTGGTCGTCGAGGAAGATCACCTGATTGTAAACATGGTTGCAGGAGAGCAGCAGCCCCACGGGCGCCGCGAACGAAAGCCGGCAGTCCGAGCGGTCGGTCGAGAGGCGTTCGTAGCGGAAATCCGTCGCCACGCTCTGCGGCAGCATATCCAGATCGGAGAGCGTGTGCATCGAGAGGTACTTGTCCCCGATGCGCATCACGCCCGGGTCGAGACGGATATCCTCGTTGACGACCGGACTCCGCTCGTCCGAGAGGGCGAAGTAACGGGCCAGCAGCCCGGCGTCGTCCGCCGTACCGACGATCTCCGCTTCCGAGAGCCGCTCGACGCGCACGAGGCCCGAATCGTTCAGAATACGTTCCATCTGCTCCGCGGCTTCCAGAAAGCGCGTCACGGCGTCCGTGTCGCGCATCTCCCGCGGGACGATGAAACCCCGGCACAAGACGGACGAGGCGCTCGTCTGCCGCATCCGTTCGGGCGTGGTTTTCGTGACATAGAGGTAGCACGAATGGCGCAGGTAGGGGCGCTCGTTGAAGTGGCGCTCGTAGGAGCGCGCGAGGAAACTCCGCTCGGAGCTGTCCTCCGGGGCCTCGTATCGCTCCTCGATAAAGAAGTCCTGCTTGTGGACGACGGTGTAGTCCGGCAGCACCTTCAGGGCTTTGAGCCATGCGCCGTGCAGTGCTTCGTACTCCTCGCCCGTGAGGGTGAAGAGTTCGGGCAGGATGACGCGGTAGGCCGTGGTGATGTCGGCGAACTTCGAGATGATGCAGTTGTTCTCGACTTTCAGAAGCGGAAATTTCGATTCCAAGGTCGAGGTTTTCAGGGTTCCGCGCATAGGATTATGGTTTTACGGTTCTACGAAAGCGTAAAAGCCGCCTGATGGCCCGACGGTGGACGATGCGCCGCGGATGCCGGCGCGAGGCCATGAGCTTCTGAAGCCCGTGGGGGCCGAAGCGGCGGCTCAGATAGAAGGTGCCGCCCGTGACGGCAAGTCCGGCCGCGAGGGCGAAGAGGATGCACAGGCCCTGCGGGAGGCCGCCCATGTACATTCCGGCGAAGCAGACGAAGACGCCCAGAAGTCCCGCGACGAACAGCACGAGGTATTGTGCTGTAAGACCTTGGAATTCGACCTGACGGCCCACTCCCTTGTTCACTTGGTATTCGGCCATTGCTTAAAGGAAGAACGAGCGTAAGACCGTACCTACGATCACCAGAAAGACGCACGAGAGGAACAGCGCCGTGGCGGATTTGGAGGCATCCGGGTCACCCGAGGAGAATTTCGAGTAGACACGCACGCCGCCCACAAGACCCAAAATCGCCGCCACGGCGAAGATCAGCTTCGTGAGTGGGTCGAAGTAGGACGTTACCATGTTCGTGGCCTCGCTGATGCCGGCCATGCCGTTGCCCTGCGCAAAGGAGGCGAGTGCGGAGCACAGGGACAGAATCATGAAAATTGCTCTTTTTTTCATCGTTCAAGTAGTTTGGTTAGGGGGGTGAAAAAGGCCGCAGCCTGCTTTGGAGGCATTCTGCGACCGGATACATCGTATTTCCTGTTGTGGGAAAGGCGTCAGCCGTATTCGTTATTCCATTTCATAGTCGTTCGTTCATTTTTAAGCAAAAGCCCGGATATCGAAATTGGCGAGGGCCTGCAGCTCCTCGGCCGTGGCGTCGCCCATGACGGCACTCTCTCCGAAGTCCAGCTCACCGAGCATCGCATGAACCTCCGCATCGCGGAGTTCTGCTCTGGCGGGGAGAGCAGGAAGCGGAGATCGGATGCCGGCGGGAGCTTCGGGCTCCGCAAGTTCGCCGTTTTCGCCGATCGGGGGCTGCACGACAAGACCGGTCCACGATGCCATCGCAGGTTTCGATTCCGGGGCCGGGACAAATATAGCTTCGCCGACAGCCGGTGTGGAACGCATGTCCGCCCCTGTCCGCTCCAGTCCGCACCGATACGATTTTGAGATCAGAATTTCCGGGGACCGACGGGGTGCAGGGACGGCCTTCGGTGTGTGAGGTTCAGCCTTGTGCCCGGCGCGACTTTTCTCTGGGCCCTTCAGGCTGTCGACGACGTATGATGCGAGCCGCCCCCGGAAAAGCAGCTGATCCAGGCATACGACGCAGGCGGCAATAAGAATTATGCTGTTCATGGAAGAAAGTATTTAGACGATGTTATGGTCATTCTGCTCCCGATGCAGCTGATTGATCGCATTGCGGAATGTAGCCAGATGGTGCTGCAGAATATTCTCCACATAGGCCGTTGCTGTCAGCTGACTATTGCCGGTTTTTGCAACGATCTCCAGTATTTTTTGCTTCGTCGTTCGGTTGACATAAAGAGTCGCTCTGGATTCATAGTCTATCGGTTTGAAAAATAGACGTTTAAATCTGATAAGTGATTTTTCGGGAGCGGAAGTCCCTGCTGCCGGAGCGTCGGAACCGGACGCAGCCTTGAATAACGAGCGCATACGCGCAAAACAGTTCTTTTTCATGTTAGATAAGGTTTTTAGTGCCTTTCTGTTTGTAAATTCTATTGATGTCGTCCTTGTACAGTTCGAGATGCTGCCGCACGATATTCTCGACATAGGATGTGGCTGTCATATATTCGCTGCCGATTTTCTTGACCACCTCCAATACCTTTCGCTTGGTGTCGATACTTACATATAGGGCCGAGCGAACGTGGATATCATGGCGTGTCATATAGGTCTGCTCAAAATCCGGAATGACAATTTTCTTCCCGGATACAGGTTCAGTTGTCTGAGGCTGTTCCATCGAGGGCCATTCATCGCTATTTTCCGTTTGCACGGCAGGCATTGCACAATCGTCGGTTTGCTCCGACTGGAAGGGTGCCGGAAGCGGCATTTCTCGTTTATCGGGCTCTTCCGGTCTCTGGTCCCGGATGAAATCCTCACGGTCATCGGCCGGAAGAGGTGCCGGGGCATCGGGACGCTTTGGGCGCCGCCAATGCTGTATCAAGGAACTGGTCCCGGAAATAGTAATCCAAAGAAGTGTCAATCCGAGCATAATAAGACCCAGCACCTCCAATAAGCGCAGGTCGGATAAATAATCGTTCAACATAATTGAAAAAGTTTTAGATGATGTTATGGTAATTCTGTTCTTGATGTATGCGGTTGATCTCGTCGCGGAACATTTCGAGATGGTGCCGCAGGATATTATCTACATAGGATGTCGCGGTCAGTCGCTCGCCGCCGATTTTTTTCAGGACTTCAAGGATTTTCCGTTTCGTAGGGGCACTGACATAGAGCGAAGCGCGGAGGTCGTAATCCACCCGGGCAAGAAATGTTTTTTTGTAGTCGGGCAAGGTTATCGAACGTCGCCGTCGTATGTCCGGTACGGGAGCACTCTCCGGCTTCACATCCTGCCTTTCGGATACGACCGTTCCGGAAGGCGGAGAGTCGGGCTTTGAAGAATCTTCAGGTGCTGCGACAACGGATGCAGGAGGATTGTCGGCCTCTTTCGATACGGATTTCCTAATGACATTTGTCGAGGGCGGAGTCTGTCCGCTAATCATCTGCCGAACGAGTTCTTCGTCGATCCCGACATTGAGTTTCGTTGCCATCGTTATCGGATTTTAAGTATCGACAGAATTTCACCGGCTAATGCTTCGATCTGTGCTTCCTGGGCAAAAGAACGCTCCGGAGCCAAAAGTGTCGAACGCCCGACGCCCGTACCGTCCGGAAGCAGCTCCTTGTTGAATTTCGAACGATACGGAATATGTGTCTGCAGCAATGACAAGCCGAGTTGACCGATAAGTGTTTCGTATTGTTCATAGAGAGGTGTTCGTTCCCGGCGGTCGAGCATAGTCCAGAAGAGACGGATGTCTTTGAGATGAACGGCCTCATTTTGGACCAGCGACAAATCGAAAGTTCGGGCAAAGGAGAGCGTACTGCCCATAACGACCTTGTCCGCCTTCATGGGAACGAAAAGACAATCCAGAGCCGAGAATATCTCGATGACACCCGCCGTATTGACCGTACCCGGAAGATCGTAGAGAACAATCGCAGGTAGGTAACCGCTGTCCCGGAGAAACCGGGATTCCCGCTCCGGCGCTTCGGCCGGAGTGCAGGCTATGACGGGCCAGAGTTTACGGCCCGTGGCTTTGAATTGGCGGATCAACATCAACTTATAATACTTGCTGTTTTCCAGAACAGATAGTTCCCTCTCGCGCTGCGCATGAACGGACCATTGGGGATAGTCGCAGTCCATGACCAACACGTCATGCCCCAGTGTATAGTGCAGATAACTTGCGAGCAGCACCGTAAGCGAGGATTTGCCTACGCCGCCTTTCTGATTGCAGATTGAAATGCTTGCTGATTCCATCATTTTTTGATATTTAGAGGTTTTTATTGTTTCGCAGAAAGGATAATTTCCATATTTATAGCTATTTATATTCCAATTCAGATTTCTGGAAATCTATATTTTTCTATTTCCGTACATCCCCGGATTTATCGCTGACGATAAAGTTGAAGAAGTTGCCAGAGAGCTATAAATTCAAGTATCCGAATAATGAAAAATTCCTTTCTGCCGCAATATACAACAAGGTAAAACGCTTCCGAACTAATGTCCGCTCTCGACCGCTCCAGTCCGTTCGCCGGGCTTTTTTTCGGCGCCCGACGGTTGTAATATTGCAGTGGGAAATTCCCCGGCTTCAAGACTCTCGCCAGCCGTTTATCAGAATCTTCGATCGAAGTTTTCGGCAGCGGATCTTTCGCCTCACTTGAGGCGAGCGAGCTGTGTTTTTGTCCGACAACCTTCGGTTTGTCCGACAAAAACGCTCGCTCTGCGAGGCCGGGCGTTCTCCCGAGTCGAACGCCTTTTAACCCGAAACTATGGATACCAACCGAAAACTGACCGACAAGACCGGAAAGAAGCCCCCAACGCCGAGTCATAAGTACTCTTTCCGGCTTAATGAAGAGCAGAACATTCGCTTCAACGAACTGCTTTGCAAAGCTGGATTGGAACATAACCGCAGCCGGTTTATCGTCAAACGCATCTTCGAGGAGGAGTTCGTCGTCATCAAACGCGACCCCTCGAAAGTGCAGTTCGTCGCGCGGCTGAACGACTTTTATTTCCAGTTTCAGAAGCTGGGAAACAACTATAATCAGATTGTAAAAGCCGTCAATGCGCACTTTTCCAACATCACAATCCCGCATCAGATCGCCATGTTGGAGCAGCGGACGCGTGAGCTGAAAGCCCTGAGCATCGAGATTCTGAACTTAGCAAAACAGGCTAAGGAGTGGTTGCGAATATAAGGTCGGGTTCCTCGCCCGGCGGGGCTCTGTACTACAACAAGGAGAAAGTAGACCGGGATGAAGCCGAAATCCTCTATTGGCAGAAGATGCTCGAACCGTTCGACAAATACGGACGAATGGATGTCGACGCCTGCATGGAGAGCTTTTGGCCGTATCTCGAAGCTAACCGACGGACGACCAATACGGTATTCCATGTATCGTTGAACCCTTCGCCCGAAGATAAACTGACCGACGAACAGCTCCGGGAAATCGCAAATGAATACATGCAGAAAATGGGCTACGGAGATCAGCCCTACATTGTCTTCAAACATAAGGATATCGACAGGCATCACCTCCATATCGTATCGTTGCGCATCGATGAGAACGGCCGTAAGATCAGCGACTCGCATGAATACGACCGTTCCATGTCCGTATTGCGGGAATTAGAACGGAAATATAATCTGCATCCGAGTATCAAGGGGCAGGAACAGACGGACAGGGAGGGCCTGCGGAAAGTGAATTATCCTGAGGGGAATGTCAAGCAGCAGGTATCGTCCGTCGTGCGGTCGTGCCTGCGTAATTACAAATGCTCCTCCTACGGGGAGTTGCGCACGCTGCTGGAGCGGTTCAATGTCTCTATCGAGGAACACACGGGAACCGTCGACGGCAGGGACTATGCCGGCATCGTCTACGGAGCCATGACCGACGACGGTTATGGGGTCGGCACGCCGTTCAAGTCGAGCAAGATCGGCAGGGACGTAGGTTATCGGGCTTTACAGAAATACTACGAGAAATCGAAATGCCAACTGAAAGAAGAAGGTGCACTCGACCGCTTGCGGCAATGCGTCCGGGATGCCATGAGGCCGCATAATACGCGGGACGAGTTCCGGCGGCTGCTCAAGGCCGACAATATGGATGCTATCTTCCGGATCAATCCGGTAGGCAGAATTTACGGCATAACGTTTATCGACCACAACACGGGTATCGTCGCCAACGGGTCGCTGCTGGGGAAAGAGTTCTCGGCAAACGCTTTCGACGAGTTATATCCGGCGCCGAAGGAGCCGCGGCAGGTCGCAGAACAACGTCCGGAACAGCGGCGCGAACAACGGAGTCATACGGTAAATCCCATTTCGGGAATCGTCGATACAATATTGGATTTGGCCGATGCAAGGGCTTACGAGGAACAGCAAAAAGTTCAACGACAAAAGCGAAGACGGAAACGAGGGCTTAAACTATGATTCGATGTAAATTTTTTGTTTCATAATACATCGAAATCAAATAAAGGATACAACAGATCCAAATCATCTGAACTACTGTTTATTGCAATGATTTTCATAAATTTAATAATACATTGGATTGCTTGATTGAGATTTTCGGAGGATCTGTAGCTATGCTATCCGATCTTAAATAATAATGATTTGATAAACGTTAAAAGGGCTGTTTGACAGATTGGATCTTAAACAGCCCTTTTTTCATTCGTACCGCTATTCGAGAACTCTTCCGAATGTGCAATTCTCAGAGAATCAAAAAACTTGTTAGTCCTTTTATGGGAGATTTTCAGGATTCGCCACGCATATAGAATCGGATATCGGCGCCGTTTTCCAATTCCGAATAACGAAGGAAATACCCGTTGTAAGACTTTCCATCGAAGATAAGTCGGTCTACATAGCGATTCTCGGGCGCATTCTCCGGGGCCTCGATCACGATGTCGGCTCCATTTTCGAGGTGTATGGTCGCTTTGCGGAACAGCGGCGAGCCGACGGCGTATTCGTCCGAGCCGGGGCATACGGGATAGAATCCGAGTGCCGAGAATACATACCATGCCGAAGTCTGTCCGTTGTCCTCGTCTCCGCAGTAACCGTCGGGTTTCGCGGAATAGAGTCGGTCCATCACCTCGCGGACCCAATACTGCGCCTTGTGGGGTTGTCCGACGTAGTTGTAAAGGTAGATCATGTGCTGTGCGGGCTGGTTGCCGTGGGCGTAGTTGCCCATGTTGGCTACCTGCATCTCCGTAATCTCGTGGATGCGGACTCCGTAGTAGCTGTCATCGTAGATCGGCGGCACGACGAACACAGAATCGAGCATTTTTCCGAATTCGGTTTTGCCGCCCATCAGCGTTGCAAGGCCCTCCGGATCGTGGAACACCGACCATGTGTAGTGCCATGCATTGCCCTCCGTATATGCGTCGCCCCACTTGTAGGGGCTGAACGGTGTCTGAAACGTCCCGTCTTCGTTGCGGCCACGCATCAGACGGGTTTCGGGATCGAAGAGGTTTTTGTAGTTCTGCGCGGCTTTTTCCAGCCGCTCCGCATCTTCGGTCCGGCCCAGTTTCTTCGCCACCTGTGCGATGCACCAGTCGTCGTAGGCGTATTCCAGCGTCCGGGCGGCACTCTCGTCGATACCCACGTCGTAGGGCACATAGCCCAGCGTGTTGTAATACTCGTGCCCGAGGCGTCCCGTGGAGCTTACCGTAGGATGAACCTTGCCTCGTCCTGCGAGCATCGCCTCGTAGAGCGTGGCGATGTCCTCCTGTGGGGTGATGCCCTTGAGGATGGCGTCCGACACGACCGAGGCCGAGTTGTTGCCCACCATGCAGCCGCGGTGTCCCGGCGAAGCCCATTCGGGCAGGAAGCCGCTCTCACGGTAGGCGTTGGCCAGTCCGGCCTGAATCTCGGCGTTGACCGACGGATAGACGAGGTTCAGCAGCGGAAACAGGCTCCGGAACGTATCCCAGAATCCCGTGTCGGTGTACATATAGCCCGGCAGCACCTCGCCGTTGTAGGGACTGTAATGCACGGGGTTGCCGTTTTTGTCCAGTTCGTAGAATTTGCGGGGGAAGAGCGTCGAGCGGTAGAGGCATGAGTAAAACGTGCGATACTGATCCGTAGTTCCTCCCGTGACTTCGATACGCCCCAGCACGTCGTTCCAGCGTTCCTGAGCCCGGGCTTTCACCGTTTCGAAATCATCCGTTCCCAGCTCCGTTTCGAGGTTTCGCAGGGCCTGCTCCGCGGAGATGAACGACGAGGCCACGCGGGCTGTCACCTGCTCGCCACGCACCGTCGAAAAATGTACCTTAGCCACGGCGTGGTCACCTTCGACCGATTTGCCGCCTTCGGGATAGAGCTTTCGGCTACCAGCCTCATAGGAGGCGGGGGCATCGGTCAGCTCGACAGCCGCGAAGGGCTTGTCGAAGCGGATGACGAACCAGTTGCGGAAATTCTCGGGCACGCCGCCGCTGTTGCGTGTCGTATAACCCGCGACGGTCTGCGCGTCGATGATCTCCACGCGCGAGCCGCGGTCGAAGGCGTCGATGACCACACCCGACTCGGCGCTCTCGGGGAATGTGAAGCGCATCACGGCGGCGCGCTCCGTCGGGGTCATTTCGGCCACGACATCATGGTCGGCCAGGTAGACCGAGTAATAGTAGGGCTTCGCCGTCTCTGACTGGTGCGAGAACCAGCTCTGACGCGACTCCTCGTCGAGTTTGTCGTGTCCGCGCACGGGCATCAGCGAAAACTGCCCGTAGTCGTTGATCCACGGTGAGGGCTGGTGGGTCTGCTTCAGGCCCCGGATGGTATGCGCTCCGTAGGTGTAGGCCCATCCGTCGCCCATCTCGCCTGTCTGAGGCGTCCAGAAATTCATGCCCCACGGCAGGGCCACCGCAGGATAGGTGTTGCCCGCCGAGAGCGTGTAGTCCGACTGCGTGCCCACGAGCGTCGAGACGTATTCCGAGGGACGCGGCAGGGGTTCGTCGCAGGGAATCGCAGCGGAGCGTTCGGCGCGGTTCCCGCAACCGCCGCACAGGACGGCGGTAAGTAACAGAAAAGAAACAGGTCTTATCATGGCAGTTTGTTTTTTCGGTTAGTTTATCGAGTTCAGCAAATCTGCTTTTCCTTCGTTTATGAGTTTGAGTATGAGTTCTCCGAAGAGGGTGTTCTGCCAGGCGAACCACGCGCGAGTGTAATCCGCGGCATCGTGGCGCGAGAAGGACTCGTGCATGAAGCCCGTACCGGCATCGGTGGTGATGAGCTGACAGATGCAGTCGCGGATTTCCTCGTCGTCGGTTGCCGTGAAAGCCCGCATCATGATGCTCATGGGCCAGATCATCTCCACGCCGATATGCGGACCGCCGATGCCCTCGCCCGCGGCACCGCGCCAGAAGTAAGGATCGCCGTCGCTCCATACGAAGCGGCGTGTGTTTTCATACACGGGGTCCGTGCGCTCCACATCGCCCAGATAGGGCATCGCCAGCAGCGACGGCACGTTGGCATCGTCCATCAACTGCTGCCCGCCGAAGCCGTCGACCTCGAAGGCATAGATCTTACCGTATTCGGGGTGTTCCGTAACGGCGTATTCCCGGAGCGCCGCCGCCACTTCGTCGGCCAGCGCCGTACACTCGTTTGCAAGCTCCTTTTCGTCGTTTACAGCCGTCAGAATTTCGGCGGCTTTGCGTAGCGACGTGACGGCCATAAAGTTCGAGGGCACGAGGAATCCGAAAGTCGTGGCGTCGTCCGAAGGCCGGAACGCCGAGGCGATCAGCCCCACGGGTTTCACGGGATTGCCGCGCCCCACATGGCAGCGGGTGTCCAACTGGCGGTCGGTCGTGCGCAGGAAGATGTAGTCCCCGGGGCCCTCCTTCATCTGCTGTTCGCGCAGCGTGCGGAGAATGGCCCGCATGGCATCGATCCACGCGGCGTCGAAAACCGACGCATCGCCCGTCGTCTTCCAGTAGTGGTGCGCAAGACGCAGAGGATAGCAGTGGGAGTCGATCTCCCATTTGCGCTCGAAGACCATCGGGTCGGTTTTCGGGAAGTCCGTCTTGTTGTGTTCGCCCGTCGGCGCGACGTTGAAGGCATTGGCGTAGGGGTCGATGTTGATGAGCTTCATCTGCCGCCGGATAACCCCCGCGATCATCTTCTGCAACGCTGGATCCTCCTTACACAGCTGCACATAGGGCCACACCTGTGCCCCCGAGTCGCGGAGCCACATGGCCGGAATGTCGCCCGTGTAGACGTAGGTGTCGGGGTTGCCGTCGGCGTCCTCACCGTAGTGGACCGTGGTGTCGAGCGTATTGGGGAAACAGTTGGCGAACATCCACCGCAGGCGTTCATTGGTCAGCAGACCGCATACGCGCGCGATCTCCTTTTCGACCGCTTCGGAAGTGAAAAGCCGCTTCTCTTCGGCCGGGCGCTGGTCGGCATACGTTTCGGGTTCGTCGGGACAATACCACACCTTCGGCTCGGCGCCCATCTCGAAACGCAGTTCCCCGCCCTTCATCAACTCTTCGTGCTGCAGATAGGGCTTCGTATAGGGCCGCCCGTCGAGCCACACGCGCTGGATATAGCGGTTCTCCGCGGAGTTGTTCTCGGCGACGATGGTGAACGTCCCGCCCGGCACGGCGATCTCGACCCGGTCGAACAGGGGCGATCCGAACCAGTAGCGTCCGCCCGCAGGCTCGACCTCGTACATGCCCAGCGCCGAGAGGACGTACCACGCCGACATCTGGCCTACGTCCTCGTTGCCCGAAAGACCGTCGGGTGCGGCATGGTAAAGCGTCGTCAGCACCTCCCTTACTTTATCTGCCGTCTTCCATGGCTGGCCCAGCATCGTGTAGAGGTAGAGCACGTGGTGCGAGGGCTCGTTGCCATGGGCGTACTGGCCGATCAGGCCCGAGATGTCGGGCGAGCTCTCGCCGCCCTCGACCGCGGAACTTACCGTAAAGAGCGAGTCGAGTTTTTCGAGTATCTTCGCGCGCGAGCCGAACAGCCCTTCGAGTCCCTCGACGTCGTGCGGTGCGAGCCAAGTGTACTGCCATGCGTTGCCCTCGCAGTAGTCGTCGGCGCGGTGGGTCGAAGCGAAGGGATTGAACGGCGTGCGCCACCCTTTTCGCGAGTCGCGGCCGCGCATGAAGCGCGTCGAGGGGTCGAAATAGTTACAGTACGAATGGCTGCGCTCCTCGAAGAACTTCGCATCCTCCATACGGCCCAGCGCCTCGGCGGCCCGGGCTGCGGCGCCGTCGGCCAGCGCGTATTCCATGTCGTAGGCTACCGCTTCGTTGAACAGGTCGCACGGGATGTAGCCGTATTTCATCCGCAGGCCGTTGCCGCGGTCGGGGTTCATGGCCGTCTTTTTAATGGCCTCGAAAGCCTTTTCGCGGTCGAACCCTTCGATGCCCTTCACGATGGCGTCCGCAACGACGGGAATACCCGGGTTACCCACCATGCAGTCGGTCTCGTTGCCCCACAGGTGCCACACCGGAAGGCGCCCCTGCTCGTCGGCGATCGCCAGCATCGTCCGGATGATGTCGGGCATCTTCTCCGGGTGGAGAATCGTCATCAGCGGCATCGCGGCCCGGTAGGTGTCCCACAGCGAGAAGGTCGTGTAGTTGACGAAGTCGGCCGCACGGTGGATTTCGCCGTCCGAGCCGCGGTAGTCGCGGTTGACGTCGCAGAACTCCGAGGGGGCGACCATCGTGTGGTAGAGCGCCGTATAGAAAATCCGCCGGGCCGCGTCGTCCTTCGTCTCGATGCGGATTTTCGAAAGCTCGGCGTTCCAGGCCTCGTCGGCCGCCGCGGCGACGGCCTCGAAATCCCAGCCGGGAAGCTCGGCCTGCATGTTGAGGACCGCATTCTCGACCGACACGGGCGAGACGGCCACCTTGAGCAACAACTGCTCGCCCTCCTTGGTATCGAACTCGACCCGTGCATAGCGGGCTTCTATTCCGGGGCCCTTGCCGGTCACTTCACCGGGTTGTTCATAGACGATGCGCTTGGCAGGCTTCGAGAACTCCGCGGCAAAATAGACCTTCTGGTCCTTCGCCCAGCCCGTCGAGTGACGCCATCCGCTGATGCGCGTGCTGTCGTCCGAGAGCAGGAAACCGGTATCGGTCGCCTCGTCCCAGCAGCCGCCGTTCTCCAGGTCGAAGACCACGGCGGCAGCATCCGATGCTGGGAAGGTGTAGCGGTGCAGTCCCACACGCGCCGTGGCCGTCATCTCGGCCGTGATGCCGTACCTTGTCAGCGGAACCGAGTAGTAACCCGGCCGGGCGATCTCCCGCGTGCGGTCGGCATAGGACCAGAGGCCCGACTGCGGGTCATTCGCCGTGCCGCGGGCATAGGTCACCTCGCCCGTGACGGGCATGACGGTGATGTCGAACAGGTCTCCGATGCCCGTTCCGCTCAGGTGCGTATGCGAAAAGCCGATTACCGTCGAATCACTCGCGTGGTAGCCCGAAGTCCAGTCCCACGCCTGCGGGATGCTCGTGGGGCCCACCTGCACCAGTCCGAAAGGAACGTTCGCACCCACGAAGACGTGCCCGTGGCCGCCCGTGCCGATAGTCGGGTCCACGAAGCGGGTAAAATCGTTGTCAGCGACCGGCTGCGAGCAGGCGCCCAGCAGCAACGCAGCAGCGGTCAGTAGTTTTGCATGTTTCATCTATCTCTCGTTTTTAAGTTCAAAGGTCAGTTTGCCGCCCCGAAGCAGTTCGTCGTGCCCGACACGGTATTTCGTCAGCGGCTTATCGCCCAGCGTCATTTTCCGGATATAGCCCTCACCGCGTTTCTCGATCACCAGCGTGCCGCCGTCGGTGTCGATCTCGGCACGGTCGAACACGGGGGCCGTCAGCGTATAATAAGGTTCCCCCGGGCAGTCCGGGTAGAGGCCCAGCATCGTAAAGACCGCCCACGCCGACATCGTCCCTGTGTCGTCGTTGCCCGGGATGCCGTCCGGAGCGGTTGTAAAATACTTGTCCAAAAGACGCCGCGTCTCTTTTTGCGTGCGCCACTCCTCGCCCCGGAAGTGGCTGAACAGGTACGCATAGGCGATGTCGGGCTCGTTCGCAGGGTCGTACAACCCTTCGTCGAAGACCATCTGCAGCTTCTCCACGAACTTCCGCCGGCCTCCCATGAGCTTCGCCAGCCCCTCCACGTCGTGCGGCACATAGAACGTATAGTTCCACGCTGAGCCCTCGTGAAAGCCCGGCGCGGCGGTGAAGTTCTCGCCCGCCTTCGGGTCGAAGGGCGTCAGGAACGCGCCCTCTTCGGTGATGGGCCGCAGCGTCCCGAACTCCTTGTCGTAATAGTGCCGGTAGCCCAGCGAGCGTTTCCGGAACAGGGCGGCATCCTCCTTTTTGCCCAGCGAGTCGGCCAGCAGCGACAGCGCCGCGTCGGCGACGTAGTACTCCAGCGCGTGCGACACGGAGGTATCGCCCGCGAGGTCCTTGGCATAGAACCCCAGCGGAATGTAGCCCCGCTCGACATAGGGGTCGATGTCCGGCCGCAGCCGGTTCTGCGCCCCGGGCGTCGTGGCTGACTTGCGCATCGCCTCGTAGGCTGTCGCCACGTCGAAATCCCGAAGACCCTTCATCCAACTGTCGACAATTACGGGAATCGCCGGGTCGCCCTCCATCGTGAAAGTCTCGCGGCCGTACAGCTCCCACTTGGGCATCCAACCCCACTCCTCGTACATGCCTATCATCGAACGCACCATGTCCAGTTGCCGCTCCGGGTAGACCAGCGTCAGCAGCTGGTGCACGTTGCGGTAGGTGTCCCACAGCGAAAAGACCGTATAGCGCTCGCCGTCGGTAACCCCCGCCTCCCCCGAGCGCTCCATCAGCGGGTATTCCCCGTTGACATCGCTCAGCAGGTTCGGGTGAATCAGCGCGTGGTACAGCGCCGTATAGAACACCGTCTGCTGCGCCTCCGTGCCGCCCTCGACGCGGATGCGCGAAAGGTCGTCGTTCCACCGCGTGCGGGCCGCCCCGCGGATCGCGTCGAACGACGTTCCGGCAGGCTGTTCGGCGTCGAGATTCCGACGAGCGTTCTCCGTACTTACATACGAAATGCCCATCCGTACCTCGACCGTTTCGCCCGCCCGCAGATCGTCGAACGTGAACCAGTAGCCCACGTCGTCGCCCGCCAGCTCGCGGCCGTATTCCGTATAGAGTTTGTATTTGCCGTTGTCGGGCGTCCACTCGGCCTCCACGCCCTTCATCAGCCGCTGTTTCTTCCAGTAGCCCGAAGCCGACGGGGTTTTCGAAACCCGCAGCACGAAATAGACTGGAAACACCTTCTGCGGATTATAGCAGAACGTCCCCAGCAGTTTCATGCCCTCGATCTCCGTCGCGCTCACGCGGCGCACCATCGCGCCCGACTCGTTCGTAAGCCCTTCGCCCAGATTCAGCAGGATGTGCCCCTTGCCGGCGGGAAAGGTGTAGCGCTCGGCCGAGGTACGCGGTGTGGCCGTGGCTTCGGCGAGGATGCCGTACTTGTCGAGCATCACCGAGTAATAGCCCGGCGTGGCCGTTTCATCTTCATACGCCGTGCCGTACTCCCGGTAGTCCACCGTCAGCTCTCCCGTCGTGGCCATCGTCAGCAACGAGCCCATCTCGGGGCATCCTACGCCGCTCAGAGCCCCGTGCGCGAAGCCAGTGAAGAATTTGTTATGGTACTCGTAGGGCGTAGACCACCACCGCGCGTCCTTGTCGTAGCGGTTCGTGTCGGAGCCCATGACGTTGAACGGAACAACCGCCATCATGCCGTTCGGGGTGACGGCTCCCGGGTTCGTAGTCCCGAAATTGGTCGTGCCGATGAAGGGGTCGACCCAATCGACAGGCTCCTGCGCCCGGACCGGAGAGCCGAAAAGAGCTGCGGCGAGCGCCGCAGCAAGAAGCGTTCGTCGCAGTCGCATCACAGAATCGAGTTTTTCTTCGTGAAGGCGACGATTTCGGGGATGTACCCGAACGCGAGGCCCGTCACCGTGTCGGCGCAGCCGTAGTAGACCGCCACGCGCCCCGTCGCGGGGTCGTGCAGCGCGGCGCAGGGGAATGTCACGTTCGGCACGTCGCCCGTGCACTCGTAGAGCTCGCGCGGCGAAATCAGATAGGGGCCGCTGCGGGCTACGACTTTCCACGGCTCTTCGAGGTCGAGCAGCGCCGAGCTGAAGGCGTAGACGTAGCCGTTGCACGAGCGAAGCACCCCGTGGTAGAACAGCAGCCACCCCTCGCTCGTCTCGATGGGCACGGGGCCCGCGCCGATTTTCATGCACTGCCACGCCGACACCTCGAACGCCGCGGGCGACATCACATGGCGGTGGCGGCCCCAGTAGCAGAGGTCGGGCGACTCGGAGTAGAAGATGTCGCCGAAAGGCGTGTGACCCGTGTCGCTCGGGCGCGAGAGCATGGCGAAATTGCCGCGGATTTTCCGCGGGAACAGCACGCCGTTGCGGTTGTAGGGCAGGAAGGCGTTCTCCAGCTGGCGGAACGTCTCGAAATCCTCCGTCCACGCCACGCCGATGGTCGGGCCGTGGTAGCCGTTGCACCACGTCACATAGTATCTGTCGCCGATTTTCGTCACGCGCGGGTCGTAGCCGTAGACCCACTCGCCGATTTCGGCGTCGGCGCCCGTCAGGCGCAGGTCGGCCTCGTCGATGTCCCACTTCAGGCCGTCGACCGAGAAGCCGACGTGCAGGCGCATGCGGCGGTTCGTGTCGTCGCAGCGGAAAACGCCGGCGTAGTTGTACTCCCCTTTTTTGAACGGAATGACCGCCGAGTTGAAAATGCTGTTCGAGGTCGAAAGCGCATCGCGCCCGATGATCGGATTGGCAGAATAGCGCCACATAATCTCCTTGGAGCCGACGGGACGTTCTTCCCACGGCATATCCGGCAGTGCCGGGCCTACGATTTTCAGATTGCTCATGTTATTTGGTTATTGGTTTATCGTCATAGGTAAAAGGCACGAACCGCGTGCACACGAATGCCGGGACGGTAAAAAGCATCACCAGCAGGAAGAAATATCCGTAACCGAAGTAGTCGCTCAGGTAGCCCGAAACGGCCCCGGTGAGCATCACCGAAAGGTTCATGATCCCCGAGGCGAAGGCGTAGTGCGCCATCTGGTGACGCCCCGGAGCCACCTGCTGCATCATAAAGAGCGTAAGGCCCACGAACCCGAAGCCGTAGCCGAAATACTCCACGACGATGCCGCCGCCCACGAGCCACATCGACTGCGGCTGGAACCACGTCAGCAAGGCGTAGACCGCGAACGGCAGGTTGAAGACACAGCAAAGCGTGAAAAGCGTACGCCGCAGGCCCCGCCGGGCGATGTAGTACCCCGCCAGCAGCGAACCCAGCAAAAAGGCTCCCGCACCGAACGTACCGTAGTAAAGCCCGATCTGCTGGTTCGTGAGGCCGAGACCGCCCGAGGCCGTGTCGGCCTTGAGGAACAGCGGTACGATCTTCATCACGAAGCCTTCGCCCAGCCGGTACAAGATGATAAAGGCGATATAGTATCCGATATGTTTCTTCGTGAAGAATGCCGCGATAACCTCTTTCAGGCCCGAAAGGCCCTCCCGAAGCGAATGATGTTCGGAGGCGGTGCCGCCCGAAGGAAGCGCACGCAGGTGGTAGGCCCCCAGAGCCACGAGCGTGGCGCACAGGATCATCAGCACCACCGTCCACGAGCGAACAGAAGCGTCGAACGTCGCCGTGCCGTCCGCCGAGAAGCTCTCGTAGAGCCAACCCGCCAGCCACACGAGGCCGCCTGTGGCGACCAGTTTGGCCAGGTTATAGAACGCTCCCTGCCACCCGATATACTTCGCCTGAGCCGCCGTCGAGAGTTCCGACATGTAGACACCATCGGCCGCGATGTCGTGCGTGGCACCGCTGAATGCCACAACGGCAAAGACTGCGACCGTGACGGAGAAGAACGTCGGCATGTGAAGCGACAAAGCCGCGACACCGAACAGCACGCCGCTCAACAACTGGGTCGCAACGACCCAGAATTTTTTCGTGCGGTACAGCTCCAGAAAAGGACTCCACAGAAACTTGATCGTCCACGGCCACATGATCAACGATGTCCAGAACGCAATTTGGGAGTCCGAAATCCCGAGGTCCTTGAACAAAACCGCAGAGACCATGTTCAGAACAACGAACGGCAAGCCCATAGCAAAATACAAACTCGGGACCCAGCGGAGAGGAGAATAAAGTGCCATTGTTATTACTTCTGTCGTTAGCTTATCTATTATAATAAGCCACAACTCAATCACTTTCCCCCTAAATTGTATTTATTTTTCGTAAATAAATATTTTGAAAAAAGATTGGAATCTTATAAACAATTAATAATGCAGAATATCTAAGATAAGAAAAATGAAGCGTTTGATGTTTGATAAATCAAGAAACTTATTTTTCGAGAAGAGTAAAAAATATAACTAAAACAGACAAGTAGTCTTTAAGAGACTCACGTAACTTAGCTGTGGCTTTTTGCAACTCTTTATCGACCTTTTTTATGCTGATGTGCAGAATATCAGCAATCTCTTTATAACTTCTACCTTCTGTTTTAAGAGTAAACACCTGCTTGGTTATATCCGGCATTTGCTCTACTTGTTCTTTGCAGATTGCGATAATTTCATTTGTAAACAATTCATTGGGATTGCAACTTTCAATCGTCCGTGTGTAATACTCCATCATGCCGGCTTCTTTTTGTCGGATTTTTTCACAAACAGCTCTCCCAATCTGTTGGTCTCGACGATAGTGAAGACAATTATTTTTAACAACACGGAAAAGATAGGCTTTCAAGTTAGTAGGCTCTATACTCTCCCTACGTTCCCATAGAGACATAAAACTGTCATTCACAATATCTTGTGCAACATCTTCATCTCGGACATAGCTGAAAGCGACAATGAATAATTGTCGCTTATTTTGCCGAAATAACTGATCAAACATTTGATGTGATAATGCCGTAGTGTCCATTGCCATATCAGATATACAAAGATATTAAAATTATTCGAG
>ENA-UEQR01000212-UEQR01000212.1-human-gut-metagenome-genome-assembly--contig:-NODE-212-length-39710-cov-10.159236_pt1 | contig 39710 bp, 35 predicted proteins | sample MGYA00242944_ERZ507941 | MGnify/ENA primary metagenome ERZ507941 (study PRJEB26167, sample SAMN06115398) | human gut metagenome | host: Homo sapiens | place: China:Chongqing | collected 2016-06-23...
CCACCAGAGCATCCGCATCGTGTACCGCGACATCGGCACGGTGGACAGCGCGATGGAGCAGGGCGAGGCGCAGCCGCGCATTGCGCCGCCCTTGAGTGAGGTATTCGAGCTTCCCGCATAATAAAAAAGCAGAGAAAAAACGCAAGAAGCGGACAGCAAACGCTGTCCGCCCCCTTGCAAGACATGGTGTCAACTTGTGTCCCTATGAACATTACCCGGTCGGTTTCCGCAGCTTTTTCTGTTTGGACTCCAAAGAGCACAGACTTATTCCGTCCGCAGCTCCACTAAAACGGCGTCCTCGGCGGCAAAATAATCCGCTGTGTCGCTGCTAAGCCCCGATGCCTTCGCGGCCTGCTCAAAGGAGATGTCCGGCAGGTTGCTGAGGTACACAAACACGGAATCACATCCCGCGTTTGGCAGCCGTCCCCTGCGTTCAAGGCGGTATTCATAGGACCGGTCATTGCAGGACCAGGTACCGTCCTTCATTTCGCAATAGGTGTTTATATTTCCAGCGTAGGTCGCCCTGATCCCGTTCTTTTTCCCGCAGCCGAGGGCAGTAGACGCAAGGAGCAGGCACAGGAAAATGACTGTCAGCTTTTTCATAGCGGCGTCCTCCTTCGTTCTGTTGATCCTGTATGGATATTTTACCGTTCGCTGTCAGGAATTGCGGTTCAGAGCGATTATTTCCGCTCCGGGAACCGGGCGCAGGCCTGATCCAGATCCTCAATGAGTGCTTTCAATTCTGGTCCGGTAAGGGTGCAGTTCAGCTCCGCCGTATCGTCTCCATCCATCGTGTTGGGCAGATAAAAGGAGATATACACCCGGAACAGCTCTCCCTCCGCCCAGGCAAACAGGCTGAGATCCGACGAAATAAAGTCGCTGTCATAGCGGTCCTTGATCCCGGCGGCCAGCACCTTCAATCCGGCGTTCATCCCCGCCAGCTCCTGAGCCAGCAGGCAGGCGTTGGAGTCCTTATGGGTATAGCCGTCCTCATCCACCCAGGTGCAGCGCAGTTGCAGCCAATTCTTATCGTATTCATCCATTCCGTATTCAGTTTCCGGAAATTCGTAGCTTACAAAATCCAGTCGAATACTGGCGTTCTCGTTTTTCAGCAGCATAGTGTTCTCCTTACCGGCTCTATGGCCTGATTTTTGACAGTCCCATCATACCACGTTCTTTTCCCGTTTGCAATTCCGGCGGAATATGATACAATGATTTTATCAAGCCGACGGGAGGTATACCATGGAATTGAAGCTGACACCCCGCTTTCTGCAAAATGGACAGCGCTTTTTCGGTCCCGGCGTGGCGGAGCTGCTGGAGCGGGTCCGGGAGCACCGGTCCCTGCGGGCCGCTGCCGCCTCCATGGAGATGGCCTATTCCAAGGCATGGCGCATCATACATGAGGCGGAGGAGGGCTTTGGCTTCCGGCTGCTGGACTCCACCATCGGCGGCCGTCACGGCGGCGGTGCGTCCCTGACGCCTGAGGCAGAGCAGCTTTTAGCGGATTATCGCCGCTTTGAAGCGGATATTTTTGCTTACAGCCAAGCTCGCTTTCAGGAAATCTTCCCCCAATCGAAGCCGTAATTGAACCATAAAAAGCACCGCCCCGGTTTTTGAACCGCATCCCGTCAAGACAATGTCATTAAGTTCGCGCGCAAAACGCTCAATCACTTATGATGGTGATTGAGCGTTTTTATTTCAGCGCAGGGGGATATATAAAAACAATATTTTTCACACAAAAACACTTGACAAATCAATTGCTCATAGAGGGAGCATATCACAAACCGGGGCGGTGTTTTTAATCTTCCGCGTCCAGCTTCCGCAAGGCTTTGCGGAATTGGACGGCAAACAGGATGGCGGTGCAGGTCACGGCGATGGCATCCGCCACCGGCTCGGCGGTGTAAACCGCCATGGTCTGATCCGCCAGCAGCCGGGGCATCAGATAGATCAAGGGCAGCAGCAGGACGAACTTCCGCAGCACTGCCACAATGATGGAGCAGCCGGCGGCGCCAATGGAAACGAAGGTCATCTGACAGGCGATCTGGATGCCAAAGAGGAACAGCGCCCCGCAATAGATCCGCAGGGCGGGCACCGTAAAGGCCACCAGCGCCGCGTTAGGGGTGAAAATCCGGGCAAACGCGCCGGGGCACAGTTGGATCACCGCCCACAGCGCCACGGAATAGCACAGACACACCTTCAGCAGCAGCCGGAAGGTCTGCCGCACCCGCTGGGTATTCCGTGCGCCGTAATTATAGCTGGTGATGGGCTGGGCGCCCTGGGCGATGCCCTGCAAGGGCAGCATGGCAAACTGCATGACGCTGGAGAGGATGGTCATGGCGCCAACGGCGATGTCGTCGCCGTATTTCAGCAGTGAGGAATTGAAACACACAGAGATGACGCTCTCGCTGGCCTGCATGATGAAGGTAGCCGTCCCCAGTGCTACGCAGGGCAAAATCAGGGCAGGGCGGAAACGGACGTTTTCCTTTTTCAGCCGCAGCAGGGTTTTGGGGCCGGTGAGGAACCGCAGCACCCAGATACAGGACAGACCTTGGGAGAGAATGGTGGCCAGCGCCGCGCCCCGGACGCCCATGTGCAGTCCGTAAATAAAAATGGGGTCCAGAACGATGTTGGCCACCGCGCCGATGAGCACCGTCCGCATTCCGATCTTGGCAAAGCCCTGTGCGGTGATAAAGGCGTTCAGGCCCAGGGTCAGCTGCACGAACACGGTACCCACAGCGTAGATCTGCATATAGCTGGCGGCGTAGCCGATGGTGTTCTCGCTGGCGCCGAAGGCCAACAGCAGATCCCGGCTCCAAAGCAGCAGCACCGCCGTCAGTACAGCAGAGACCGCTAATTGCAGGGCGAAGCAGCCGCCCAGAATTTTCTCAGCGGTGTCGTGGTCCTGCTTGCCCATGTAAATAGAGGCACGGGGCGCACCGCCGGAGGCCACCAGTGCCGCGAAGGCGGAGACAATTAAAATCAGCGGCAGGCATACGCCTACGCCGGTGAGGGCCAGATCGCCGTCACCGGGAATGTGACCGATGTAGATACGGTCCACGATGTTGTAGAGCATATTTACCAGCTGGGCGATGACCGTGGGGACGGCCAGCTGCCGCAGGAGCTTGCCGATGGGCTCCGTGCCTAAAAAGGTTTTATCCTGATTCATTTTGCGTCTCCTTTTGTCGTTTTCCGGCTGCCGCTCAGTCGGTCCATATTTTCTCCGAATACCGCAAAGCAGCGGAAGCAGGTCTCCAGTTCCTCCTCGGTCAGTCCCTCCGTCAGCTGCCGCGAAAAGGTCTCCTGTACAGCGCGGCCCCGCCGGATCACCGGCCCGGCCTTTTCCGTACACACCAGACGGCATTTCCGCCGGTCTCCCGGCACCGGCTGGCGCTCCAGATACCCCTCCCCTGCCAGCTTTTCCACATGGAAAGAGACAATGGCGGGCTTCAGATGGCGGTAGGTACAGATATCACGGGCGGTATCCATACCGGGATTGTTGGCCAAAAACAAGAGAATGTCCACGGCGGGCTGGGCCATATCCAGTTCCTCCGTCAAGGGGCGCATGGCCGCGGTGTACGCCTCCTCAAAGCGCTTGGAATAGGTATAAAACCGCACGGCAGGCAGCATGAGACCGCCTCCTTTCTAATAGTACAATTTTGAACAATTCGATATTATAATACTTTTCCATGGATTGTCAAGCCCCGGCGGAATAGAGATATGCCGTTTTTCGATAGATGAACATGAGGCGGAAAACCATGCAGACAGGTGTACTTGTCGAACTGTTTCGCCGCAAACGCGCAAAAAAGAACGGCCCCTTTGGGGCCGTTGAGACTGTCGATAAAGTAGTAAATTCTCCGCGACGGTAAGGTAGGGCAGCCGTTAGCGGCTTTGCCGCTTTACGGATGCTGCATACCCCTTGCGGGTAAAGGGTGTGCGCGGGAAACCCAAGAAGGGTTTCCTGCGCCATTGAAATCAAATATTATCAGAACTTTTACAAGTTCTGATAATAAGGGCAACGGGAAGAAAAGACTTTTTCGATACGCTGAAGGAGGAGCGCGGATGGCGAGTATTTTGATCCACACGGCGGATGAGTCCGTCACGCTGACGGCCCAGACGGTAAAGCGTCTGCTGGACCGGGGCGACGGCGACGCGGCGCTCCTATATCTGGCGCTTCTGCGGCATCACGGAACGGTGCAGCCCCGGTCTTTGGCGGGAGAGCTGCGATGGGAAAAGAGCCGCATCGAGGCGGCGGAGCAAGCCCTGCGGGACCTGCGGCTGTTGGCGCCCGCAGCGGAGGAGATCCCGGAGCCTGCTGATGAAAAGCCCAGCTACCAGCGGGATGACATTGCCCGGCGGCTGGAGAGCAGCGAGGAATTCCGTCTGCTGACGGCGGAGGTGGAAAAAAAGCTGGGGAAGCGGCTCACCACGCCGGATGTGGGTGTTCTGCTGGGACTGAACGATTATCTGGGCCTGCCGGCGGACGTGATCTTCTTGCTGGTGAATCACTGCGTGGAGCGGGTCACCCGGAAGTACGGAGAGGGGCGGCGGCCGACCCTGCGGCAGATCGAGAAGGAGGGCTACGCCTGGGCCAGAAGGGGCATCGACACCCAGAGGGCCGCAGTGGAGTACCTGAAAAAGTACGCGGAGCGTCAGGGGGCCATCCCGCCGTATATGCGGGCGCTGGGGCTGGGAGACCGGCTGCCGGTGGCATCGGAGGAGAAGTATCTGAACGCGTGGCAGGAGATGGGCTTTCCGCCGGAGGCGGTGGCTCTGGCCTACGACAAGACGGTGCTCAAGTGCCACGAGCTGAAGTGGCCCTACTGCAACGGTATTTTAAAGCGTTGGCACGAGGCGGGCTTACATACCCCGGAGGAGATCGAACGGGCGGACAAGCCCCCGGCGAAGCAGCCGACACAGTCGGCGGGCGACGCTTGGAAATATGTGTAAGGAGGGAGCGGGGACATGGCATATGACGGACGGCTGCTGCGTCTGGCGCAGGAGCGGTATGAAGCGGATCGGAGCGTACGGGAAGCGGATCTGGCGGAGCAGCGGGAACAGCTCTATGCCCGCAGACCCCGGCTGCGGGAAATTCAGGATCAGCTGCGCCGCACGGCCAGCCGGGTGATGGCCGCCGCTCTGCGGCGGGGAGAGGACCCGCTGCCGGAGATCCAGCGCCTGCGGGAAGAAAACCTCAGCTTGCAGGCAGAACGGCAGATGCTGTTGGCGGAGCTGGGCCTGCCGGACAACGCGCTGGAGGATACGCCCCTCTGCCCCTTCTGCAATGACACGGGCTACCGGGGCGGCGAGATGTGTCGCTGCCTGAAAACCTACTATGTGGAGGAGCAGCGCAAGGAGCTTTCCAAGCTGCTGGATCTGGGTAGCCAGAGCTTTGACACCTTTGACACCGACTGGTATTCCGACCAGCGGGCACCGGGAAAAACCAAGTCTGCCCGGGAGCACATGGAGTGGGTGTATGACACCTGCGTGGAATATGCCCACAATTTTGGAAAAAAACCGGCCAACCTGCTGTTGTTCGGCCGTCCGGGGTTGGGAAAGACCCACCTGTCTGCCGCCATCGCCAGAGAGGTCAGCGGCAAGGGCTTCTCCGTGGTATATGACACGGCGGGGCACATTTTTGAGCGGTTCGAGGCGCAGAAATTCGGCCGGGACGAGGCAGAGCGGGACGTGGAGCGGGTGCTGAACTGCGACCTGCTGATCCTGGACGACCTGGGGACGGAGATGGTGACCACCTTCGTCCAGAGCGCGCTGTATCAGATCATCAATGGCCGCCTGCTGGAAAAGAAGTCCACCATCGTCAGCACCAACCTGATGCCGGAGGCCATCGCCCAGCGGTATTCCGGACAGATCGCCTCCCGGATCGAGGGAGAGTATCAGCTTCTGCCCTTTGTGGGAGAGGACATCCGGGTATTGAAAAAGAAGCGGGGCCTGTAAGGCTGCTTCCATATAAGCACGTATAAGCATAAGATCCCCCCACCCATACATCAGTATGGGCGGGGGGTTGCGGTTTTGATCTTAAAAACGGATGGGGATGGCTGCTTTGCAACAAACAAGCTGTGGGGCGCTTCTGTTACGGTTCCGCCGGGATCTCCGGTTCGACAGGAAGGTCAGGGGACGCGGCAGGTTCCGCAGGGACTGTTGGCTCCATAGGAACAGGGGTATCCGACGGAGTGTTCGGTGTGACGGCGGGGATCTCCGCTGTTCCGCTGCCGGGCTGGGCGGCGGGGGCCTGTAAGATCACCTTGTTGCGGACCTTGTAGTTGCTGGACGCTTCAAAATGGCTGTCGATCACCTTGCCGTCCTTGTCATAAATGGTCTGATAAGAGTTGACCTTGTATCCGGTATAGGGTGTTACCTTCACCACATCCGGGGAGCCGGGAGCCATGGTGGGGTCCTCCTGATAGATGGTTTCCCAGGGGGTCTTCGAGAGGACCTCGTTGCTCATTTTTACATAGGTGCCGTCCACATTGGTGCCCAGGATCTGAACGGTGAGATAGCCCTTTTCATATTTGGTGACGATCTTCACGGGGTACAGGGTGTTGTTGGTGAACTTATAGTCGGGGCCGCCCCAGGACACCGTGGCATCCATGCCCCAGGCGATGTAAGCGGGGACATAGCGGTGGGCGTACCGCTCCGTGATCTCCAGATTGCTCAGGAGACAGGCCAGATACAGGGTGGAGGAGGTCTGGCAGATGCCGCCGCCGATCTCGTCCACGGTTTCGCCCTTGACATAGGCAGGGGCGGGCTTGAAGCCCCGGTCCGCCGTCCGTTTGCCGACGGATCCGTTGTAGGAGAAGGTTTCTCCGCTGTTGAGAACAAGGCCGTTGATAATCTGAGCGGAGAGCTTAACGTTGCCGATCCGCCCGGCGGAGCCGGAGACATGGGTCTTGGCCTCGCCCAGCACGTCCCGGAACAGGACGGCCTTCAAATCGGCGGCGGTGACCTCCGGCTGCTGAATGTCAGCCTGCACAGTCAGCGTTTCGCCGGGAGCGGCCTCGTCCATGGCCTTCTGAACGGCGGCTATGTCAAAATCGGCCCCCAGCTGTTCCGGTACGATAGAGTCCGTAGCGGAGTCATAGGAGGCGTTTCGCACCTCGCCGTGGAGCTGGTCATAGAGCTGCTGGGCGGTGAGGGTCTTGGCGGGGAGAATCTCCGCAGGAAGATCTACAATCGCTTCCGGTTCAGAACTGACCTGTACAACATTTTGAATAGAGCGGCGCAGTTCATTATCCGCAACGGACTGGCCATCCTTGGCCATGGTAAGTTGGAGGGAATGATCGCCCACCTGAAAGGCCATATCAAGGGGCTTACTATTCAGCACGGCGGACAGCCTGGCGATGGCTTGATCCAATTGCCGGCTGTCCCAATACAGACTGCTGTTGTAGCCGGTATTTTTTCCGAGGAGAGATTTCAGATAGGTGAAGCCAGTAGAGCAGTAGCCTTTTCCGTGCTGAAGAATATAGGCGGATTTCGCCATGCCGTCATAACCGGCTTCCGGGGAGACACCTAACTCTGCAAAGGTGATGGAGGCGGCGGGTTCCCGTTCTTCTGGAGAGGCGGTATTCTGTTCACTCAGATAGATTTTGCATACACGTTGGGGAAGTACAGTTTCCAGGCGGGACTGCGCCTCCTGGAGCGTCAAGCCACTCACATCTACGCCATTGATGGCCGTATGGGGGAAAAAGGCAGTGCTGGCATGAGCCAGAATACAGCAGGCTCCGAAGAACACCACAACGGCGGCTGCAACTACACCTACGACAATCTTCCAGACTTTGCCGTTCTTTTTGGATTCCTCGTTCAGCCGCTTCCCCGGCTGGGTCTGCATCTCGGCTTCACGGATCGGTTCCATAAGAAGCCCTCCTGTTTTGATCGTTATGTTAAATGAGAAACAATCTCCCATTTAACGCTATCATATCACTCTTTTCTGAAAAAAGGTGTTACAATCCGGTAACAGAGTGGAATAATTTTGACTTTTGGCGTAAGTGGCAGGCTGCGGTTTCCGAAAAAACCAAAAAGCGGAGACCGAAGTCTCCGTTTTTTGAAAAGGACTGTAAACGTCAGCCGACCCGGCGGTTCTTGGGGATGCGGATAGTGAGGAGGATGGCGTCCTCCGTGTCCTCCCGGCGGGATTCTGCGCCGATGCCGGCCTCCCGTACCAGCCGCAGGCCCCGGTCCAGACTGTTGAGAAACAGGCGGACGTCCTTGAGAAGAAAGACCCGGCGGCCGGAGGGGGGCGTGGTCTGCAGCTGGGCCAGACGCTTGTCGATGTACTGCTCCGTCTGGGCTACGTTCAGATGATGGCGGATGATGTGGTGGAGGGCGTTGAGACGTTCTTCTTCATCCTCCAGACGAAGAAGAGCGCGTGCGTGACGCTCGGTCAGATCATGTTCTGTGAGCAGGCGGCAGCAGTCAGGGGAGAGCCGCAGCAGGCGCAGCTTATTGGCCAGAGCGGAGGGGGAGCGGCCCAGCAGGGCAGCGGCTTCCTCTTGCGTGGAGCCGGATTGACGGAGATAGGCGGCGATGGCGGCGGCTTCCTCCAAGTAATGCAGGTCCCGGCGCTGGATATTTTCGATGAGGGCCAGAATGGCGGTGTCCTGCTTATCGACCTGCATTTCCAGACAAGGAACTGTTTGCAGTCCCGCCAGCTTGGCTGCCCGGAGGCGGCGCTCTCCCGCTATCAGCTCCCAGCCGTCATCCCTGCGGCGGACGGACAGGGGCTGGATGATCCCATGGCGGCGGATGGATTCCGCCAGCTCCGCCAGAGGTCCGGGAGCGAATTCCCTTCGGGGCTGGTGTGGGTTGGGAGCGATCTGCTCCACCGGAAGCCAACGGACCTGCGTGTCCAACATGCGCGGCACCTCCTGACAGGTTCGGAAACGGCGGGCGTTCCCGGTTCTGCCTGTATTGTAGCGCCGGGGAGTGGGGGAAATGTCGGGAAATCTGTCGGGAAAATAAAAAAAGCACGGAAAATTCCGCGCTTTTTTGCAAATAGGTTGTTATGAGGCGGGATGATCGATCTTCTGCTGCCGTTTTTGCAGAGCCCGCACCGCCAGAGAACTGGTGAGCTGGGAGAACAGGGGAGAGACGGAGGGGGAGAACACCACCTCCGAGGGGAAATACTGGGCGGCCAGCGTAGCGGCTGCGGCATTGTTCCGCATACTGGAATTGACGGTCACCGTCAGTTCTACCGGATAGGGGGAAGCGGAAGAGGGTGGAGAGCAGAAAGCCCAAGCCCAGACCGATGAGCCGCATGGCCAGCGTTATGCAGAGCAGCAGTACCAGCTCGCGGTTCAATTCGTGGAGGAAGGGAGCGCAGCGGGTGACGTTGGCGCAGATGATGACCAGCAGAGCCAGCTTGGAAAAGGGACTCAGCCGCTGCTTGGCTTTGGTGCAGATGCTTTGGCCCAGCAGGCGGCAGAGCACCATGGCCAGAGCTGCCGGGACTACGATCATGAGGAAGAGATCCCGGATCATGCCCAAGGTATCCAGCTCCACCACGGAGCCGCACAGCAGCCGCAGCGTCAGCGGCAGGATCACCGGGGAGAGCATGGTATCCAACAGGATAATGGACAGGCATAGCTCCACGCTGCCGCCGCCGATGACGATCCACATCAGAGAGGATACGGCGGCGGGGGAACCCTCCATCAGCACCAGACTCAGGGTGTAGAGGGGCTGGTCAGGGAAGCACATGCTGCCAATACCCAAAGCGGCCAACGGCATGAGAAGGTGGAGAGAAAGCATGGTGATGAGCACCGGCTTGGGGTGGGAGAGGACCCGGCCCAGATCCTGCACGCTGCTGCCCAGACTGTTGGCAAAGGTCTGGAACATCATCAGGGCGGAAACGGCGGGACACAGCAGGCCGATCTGATCGGGGAACAGCAGTCCCAGTGCCAGAGCGCCGAGGATCAGCAGGGGCATTTTCGGGGTCATCCAGGTGTTGAGTGCTTGGAGTTTATTCATGGGCGTATTCAGGGTCCTTTCTGAGTTTAGCGGCAGGCGTAGGAGTACCAGCCCTCGCCGGAGCGGGTGGTCTCGATCTCCCAGCCGTTTTGACGGAGGGCGTCCGCCACCTCCTCGGCCCGGGTGTCGATGATGCCGGAGCAGAGGAACAGCCCGCCGGGCTTCAGGAACTGTCGCACCATGGGGGCAAGCCCGATGATGACATCCGCCACAATATTGGCAACCACCACATCGTAGCCGCCGCCCAGAGCTTCCCGGAGGGCGCCGTTGGAGAGGACATCTCCCACCAGAACGGTGTAGCGGTCCTTGCCGATGCCGTTGAGGGCGGCGTTTTCGTAGGCCACCGTCAGACATTTGTCGTCAATGTCCACAGCCTTGGCGGAGACGGCACCCAGCCGCAGCGCGGCAATGGAGAGGATGCCGCTGCCGCAGCCCAGATCCAATACGGTCTCGCCGCCGTGGACGGCTTCCTCCAGCGCTGTCAGGCACAGGCGGGTGGTGGCGTGGCTGCCTGTGCCGAAGGTGAGGCCCGGCTCTAAGATCAGGGGCACCTTGCCGGCGTATTTGGCCTGCCCCTTCACGTTTTCCTGTTCCCATTCCGGGATCACCAGCAGGCGTTCGCCGATCTCCATGGGCTTATAATACTGCTTCCAGTTGTTTTCCCAGTCGGCGTCCTTCAGATTTTCCAGCGTCATCAGGAGGGTGCCGTATTTTCCGGCATGGGCGTCCTTGAAGCCCTGAAGAGCAGTGCGGAGGTGGGCCAGCTGGTCAAAGCCGTCTCCGTCCGCCGGGAGGTAGAAGGTGATCCGGGATTTACCCTTCATGGACGCCTCCAGATCTTCGTCCACATAGTCCCAATATTGGTGGTTGTTTTCCAGAAAGCTCTGGAAATCCTGCTCGTCGTCAATGACCACGCCGTCTACCCCATTGGCGGAGAGGAAGATCTCCAGAGGCTCCAGCCCGGCGTGATTTGTGTCAATGTGTACTTCCAGCCATTCCATATATGATCCTCGCATGTGCTTCCGCCAGAGCGGAAAATTTAATTTCATACGCATAAAACTTCATGCATGAGCAGCGTACCGCGAATATGCACAAATGCCAGTGCATGAAGTTTTCGTGCATCATTTCCGGTTGCCCCGCAGGGGCGAGGAAATGGCACATTTCTTATTTTTGCTATGTGTTTGCATAGCAAAAATAGTTTGGGGATTTCCCCAAACTATTTTAGCATAATTATCGTTCGCTGCCAAGGAAAAACAGCGCCATGGTGCCGGGGCCGGAGTGGTTGCCGATGACAGGACCCACATAGTTGATGTGGACGGTCTCCACGCCCAGACGGCGGCGAACCTCACCGGCCACAAATTCAGCGTCTTCCAGACAGTCACCGTGGCTGATGAACACCGTCTGACCGGCGGGGTCGATGGCGGTGGCCTCCATCCGGTCTACCAGAGCGGTCAGAGACGCCTTACGGCCCCGGGCCTTGCTGACCGGGATCAGGCGGCCCTCGTCGTCCACATGCATGACCGGCTTGATGGCCAGCATGGTGCCGAACAGGGCGGTGGCGGCGTTGATCCGGCCGCCCCGCTTCAGGTGGTTCAGATCGTCCACTGTGAACCAGTGGCAGACGCGGCCCTTGGTCTCCTCGGCAAAGGTCTTCACCTCATCGATGTTTTTCCCCTTTTTCTGCTCCTGCGCGCAGAGATACACGAACAATCCCTGCCCCAGAGAGGCGCAGAGGGAGTCCACCGTCAGGATCTTCGCGTCGGGAAATTCGTCCTTCAACTCCTCCGCGGCAATGACGGAGGACTGGTAGGTGGTGGAGAGGGCGGAGGAAAAGCTGATGCTCAGGATGTCCTTTCCGGTTTTCAGGATCTCCCGCATCTTTTCCTCAAATTCCCCCACGTTGACGGCGGAGGTGGTGGCCAGTTCACCGGAGCGGATCCGCTCGTAGAACTCATGGAAGCCGATTTCCCGGCCATCCAGATAGTTGCGGTAGGTGCGATCACCCATTTGCAGGCTCAACGGTAGGACCTCTACGCCCAGTTCTGCGGCCATTTCCGCGGAGAGATCGCAGCAGCTATCCGTTAAAATTACATAATCACGCATCAGTCCTTGCGCTCCTTTCTGCTTTTCGCGGCCTTTTTGGCCTCGGCTTTATCCGGTTTGCCGGCGGGTTTCGTCCGGGCGCGGAGCTGGGCCACATACTGACGGCTCACAAGGCCGGCGGCGTAGCTCAGCAGACCGAAATGAACAGCGGCGTCCGCCAGATTGTCAGTTCCTTCATAAGCGCCCATCTCCTGCACGGCACTGGACAGGGCACCGTCCAGACTTTCCAGAAAGGCCCGGTAGCCGTTTTCCACGGAGCGGTCATCAGAAAGCTCAGTGCGGATCAGCAGGTCCATATCCCGGACGGACATCACCTGCTTGAGAATGCAGACGAAGGTGAGGTAGGCCAGATGGTCCCGGTTGTATTTCTTGCCCTCAGCCCGGGGGACCAGGGCGTTTTTCGTGTAGTTATTGACCATAGAGGCTGTCAGAGCGTCGCTCTCGTCCAGACGGATGGTCTGCCGTTCCATGTAGGAGAGGACCTGATCCATATACAGGGGGAAATCCGGCAGTGTTTCCCAATCCGCAGGGCGGTGGGTCTCCAACTGACGGCGAAAGGCGGAAATTTCTTCCATACCGGTGCTCCTTCCTTTGAAATCAGAGCAAGTATATCACATTTTTGTGGTTTTGTAAACCGGATTATGCGTTAAGGAAAACAGGAAGAAAGACAGGGGAAAACGAAAATTGTTATTTTCCCACGCAGAAACGGCTGAACACCGCGCCTACGATCTCCTCCTTGGCGGTGCGGCCCGTCAGCTCGCCGATGGCCTCCAGAGCCTCCTCCGCATCGGTGAGGACAGCGTCGGGGGTCAGGCCGCTGTCCAGAGCGGCCAATGCCCGGCGGACGGCCTCCAGACTCCGGCGGACGGCGGATTCCTGCCGGGCGTTGGTCAGGAGGGAACCGGCGTCAGCGGGGGTCCCGGCGGGGAAGCAGCTTTGCACGGCGTCCACCAGCAGATCCAGCCCGCCGGGGGCCACGGAGTTGAACGAAACCAGAGCGTCCGGCTCCCGCAGGCCCTTGGGGAGCTGCCAGACGGCGGTTTTCACGGCGGGGTTCAGATCATCCTTGCTGACGGCTAAGATCCAGTGGGGGGCCTTCGCGGCCAGGGCGAGAATGTCCTCGTCCACAGTCATCGGTGTCTTGCTGCCGTCCGCCACGGCGATCACCAGGTCGGCGGTCTCCGCCGCTTTGCGGCTGCGCTCTACGCCCAACTGCTCCACGGCGTCGGCGGTGTCGCGGATACCGGCGGTGTCGATGAGCCGCAGCAGCAGGCCACCGCAGGTGACGGTCTCCTCCACCGTGTCCCGCGTGGTGCCGGGGATGTCGGTGACGATGGCCCGGTCATAGCCAGCCAAGGCATTGAGCAGAGAAGACTTTCCGGCATTGGGCAGGCCCACGATAGCAGTGCGGACGCCGTTTTTCAGCACCCGGCCCCGCTGGGCGGTGTCCAGCAGGGCGGAGAGGGTGTCGGCGGCGATTTGCAGAGAGGATCGGATCTGCTGCGGCTGAATGTCCTCAATGTCCTCGTCGGGGTAATCTACCACGGCGTAAAACCGGGAGGTGATGTCGATGAGGGCCTCCTGCACCGGCTCCAAGCGGCGGCGGAGACCGCCGTCCAGTTGGGCTGCGGCGTTTTTCGCGGCAGCGGCGGACTGGGCATCGATGAGATCGATGACGGCTTCCGCCTCCGTCAGGTCCATTTTGCCGTTGAGGAAGGCACGCTTGGTGAATTCACCGGCCTGTGCCTGCCGGGCTCCGGCGGCAAAGAGAGCGGAGAGCAGGGTGTGGAGGACTACGGGAGAGCCGTGGCAGTGGAATTCGGCGGAGTCCTCCCCGGTATAGCTGTGTCCGCCGCCGAAGCGGACGGCTAATCCCTGATCGATGACGGCGCCGGAATCGTCCAGCATTTCTCCGAACACCATCTTGTGAGAGGGCTGCTGGGCGAAGGGGACTCCGTTCCGGGGACGAAAGACCCGGTCACAGGCGGCAAAGCAGCCGGTCCCGGAGACCCGGACGATGCCGATGGCGGTGGCGGTGCTGCCGGTGGCAATGGCGGCGATGAGATCAGACATAGAAGCTCCTTTCAGAGGGTGCCGCTTTGCGGCATGGGAAAGCATGGTGATACCATGCGAGATCGAATCCTAAAATGGGCTTTGCCCATTGGAATGTCCCCTACATTTTCTTTGCGCCAACAAGGGGCCGGGGTTCCCGGCAGAAGCCAATGGGGATATTCTCTTTTGAAAAGAGAATGTCCCCCCCCGGCCTCCCTAAAGAGAAACGCGGGGGGATTTCGATTTCCCCCCGCACCCCCTTAAAACGACACAAAGGGCGAGGGCTGCGGCCTTCTCCCTTTGGAAAACCTCTCCCGGAGTTAGACGAGGGATGGGGGAGCGGCAGCGGAAAGAGAAGTAGAGGGCGTCCTATTTGCACCCCGTTGTGTGCCGTGCTACAGGTGCGGGGACGCACTGATTTGAGATTTGGGTATAGCGCAGCCGGTAGGGGAGTTTCAAGCTTGGTCGGCAGTGCGTGACGGCCAGCCCCCGTTTTGGGTGATTTGACACGGGGGTGTCAAATCATCCCTGACATTTTTTCTTTTCCACCGTGCACGGCGCATTTTCTTTTTGATGTCTCAAAAAGAAAATGGGGGGTGCATTCCAATGGGCAAAGCCCATTGAGAAACAATTTCTTTATGGAAACAAAAGAACGAAAAAGGCGGGGCGGGCGAAGTGCCCGCCCCGTCTGGCGTTTTAGAATAGAAAGACGATTTACTTGACCCGCTCGCCGTTGGCTTCCTTGGCGGCGATCTCACGCATGGCGTCCTTGTGGGAGAGGTTCACGCGGCCCTTCTCGTCGATATCGGTGACCTTGACCCACATCATGTCGCCGATCTTGCAGGCATCCTCCACCTTCTCGATGCGGTGGTCAGCCAGCTTGGAGATGTGCACCAGGCCGTCCTTGCCGGGAGCCAGCTCCACGAAGGCGCCGAAGGTCATCAGGCGCACCACGCGGCCGTAGTACAGTTTGCCGATCTCGGGGACGAACACGATATCGTCGATGCACTTCTTGGCGGCGTCGCAGGCGGAAGCGTCGGCTGCGGCGATGTGGATGGTGCCGTCATCGTCAATGTCGATCTTGGCGCCGGTATCGGCCACGATCTTCTGGATGACAGAACCGCCCTTGCCGATGACGTCCCGGATGTTGTCGGGATTGATGTGCATAATGACCATCTTGGGAGCGTACTGGGAGACTTCCTTACGAGGCTCGGCGATGCAGGGCAGCATAATCTGGTCCAGGATCTCGCAGCGGGCGTCATAGGTGATGTCCAGAGCGTTCTTGATGATCTCCATAGTCAGGCCGTCGTTCTTCAGGTCCATCTGGATGGCGGTGATGCCCTTCTTGGTGCCGGCCACCTTGAAGTCCATCTCGCCGTGGAAGTCCTCCACGCCCTGAATGTCGATAAAGGTGGTGAAGCCGCCGTTGTCGTCCTGGATCAGGCCGCAGGAAATGCCGGCCACAGGCGCCTTGATGGGCACGCCGGCGTCCATCAGAGCCAGGGTGGAGCCGCAGATGGAGCCCTGAGAGGTGGAACCGTTGGAGGAAACCACCTCAGAGACCACGCGGATGGCATAGGGGAACTCCTCCACGGAGGGGATCACAGGCAGCAGGGCCCGTTCGGCCAGAGCGCCGTGACCGATCTCGCGACGGCCGGGGCTGCGGGCGGGCTTGGCTTCGCCGACAGAGTAGCCGGGGAAGTTGTAGTGGTGCATGTAGCGCTTTTCGGTCTCCTCCCAGATGGTATCCAGCTTCTGGCAGGCGGACAGGGTGTCCAGGGTGCAGACGGACAGGACCTGGGTCTGGCCGCGGGTGAACAGGCCGGAGCCGTGGACCCGGGGCAGCACGCCCACTTCGGCGCTGAGGGGACGGATCTCGTTCTTCTGGCGGCCATCCACCCGGTGGCCTTCCAGCAGCCAGGCCTTGACGATCTTCTTCTGGAACTTGTAGGTGATCTCCTCCAGATACTGGTCCATGTCGGGGTGATCTTCCAGATACTTCTCGTGCCACTTTTCGATCATGGCGTTCCAGCGCTGCTCACGGACGTTCTTATCATCGGTGTCCATAGCGGCCTTGGCCTCGTCCATGAAGTTGGCCACAATGTCATCGAACAGTTCCTGATCAAAGGCAGCGTGGGGATAGTCGAACTTGGGCTTGCCGATCTCGGCCACCATTTTGTTAATCAGCTCAATCTGCTTCTGATTTTCCTCATGGGCCTTCTGAATGGCCTCGAACATCTTGTCGTTGGGAACCTCGTTGGCGCCGGCCTCAATCATGACCACCTTCTTGCCGGTGGAGACCACGGTGACGTCCAGATCAGAGACCTTGCGCTGTTCGCTGGTGGGGTTGATGACCAGCTCACCGTCCACCAGGCCCATCTTCACGGCGCCCACAGGACCGTTCCAGGGGATATCGGAGATGGCCAGAGCGGCGGAGGTGCCGATCAGAGCGGCGATCTCGGGAGAGCAGTCATGATCCACAGCCATGACGGTGGCCATGATGGACACATCATTGCGGAAGTCATAGGGGAACAGGGGGCGGATGGGGCGGTCGATGACGCGGCTGGTGAGGATGCCCTTCTCACCGGGACGGCCTTCCCGGCGGTTGAAGCTGCCGGGGATGCGGCCCACGGCGTACATCTTCTCCTCAAAGTCCACGCTCAGGGGGAAGAAATCGATGCCGTCCCGGGGACGGGCGGAGGCGGTGGCACACACCAGCACGCGGGTGTCGCCGTAGCCCACCATGACGGCGGCATTGGCCAGCTCGGCCAGCTTGCCCACCTCCAGGGTCAGGGGACGGCCTGCCAGTTCCATCTCGTACTTATGATAGCCGGGGAACTGCCGATGGGTGATAATGGTTGACATAAGATTGCTCCTTTACTCAGATGCTCGGGAGCGGCTCTTTTCGTATTTGAAAGCATGTCCGAGATTCGGGCACAGTTTCAAACACAAAAAGCAACAGCCCCCGGCGAAAAAATGACTGGAAATTCGCAGAAAAGGGTGACGGAGAACCGCTCCGTCACCCTCATTGCTTCTTACTTCCGGATGCCCAGCTTGGCGATCAGGGCACGATAGCGCTCGATATCCTTCTTCATCAGGTAGTCGAGCAGGCTGCGGCGCTTACCGACCATCTTCAGCAGACCACGGTTGGAGTGCTTGTCCTGGGGGTTGGCACGCATGTGCTCGGTGAGGATGTTGATGCGCTCGGTGAGGATCGCGACCTGGACCTCGGGGGAGCCAGTGTCGGTCTCGTGGGTACGGTTGGCCTCGATCACGGCCGTCTTCTGATCTTTACGCAGCATTGTGTGTTTCCACCTTTCAAAAAATTCTCCGTGAACTGCGCCCTGGGAGTGGTGAAATCCTCCGCGGAACGAAGTCCCGGAATTGCGCACGAATTCACGTGCTGAACAAGTTTACCATAGGAATGTGCGGTTGTAAAGAGAAAAATGCAAAAAATTCCTTGTTTTTATAAAAGGAGCGGGGAAAAGAGGAGGAAAATATTTTTTTGAAAGGGGATTGACAGAGAGAAACGGCCGTGTTATTCTAACTGTACTAACACACATAGTACAGTTGGTACAGTTCGGAGGAACGTTATGAAGGTCATCAAGAAGGTAGTAGCCGCCCTGATGGTGCTGGGAGCACTGGCGGCGCTGACGGTGGGCGTGGTTTTGAAGCCGGGCCGGAAAGGAGACGAAACATGATGCTGTTTGGTTTTGCGGGGATCGCCGCCATCGTGGGTCTGATTTTTGCCGCTGTTGTTCTGGTGTCCGTGGCCTTGCAGCCCTGAGCGCGGGGCGGATGCGATGAGTACGCTGTTTTTGCTTGGTATCGCAGGCGCGGTACTGCTGGTTATTTTGCTGACAGCGGCGCTCACGCGCCGTTGAAAGACCTTTAGAAAGGAGGAGGCACATGTGCTGACATTGAATTACCGGGACTCCCGTCCCATTTATGAACAGATCAAGGACGGCCTGCGGCGGATGATCGTCACCGGGGCCATGGCTCAGGACGAAAAGCTGCCCTCTGTCCGGGCGCTGGCCACCCAGCTTTCCATCAATCCCAACACCATCCAGCGGGCCTATAACGAGCTGGAAACGGAAGGCTATATTTACTCCGTGGCGGGAAAGGGCAGCTTCGCCAGCGGTACGGCGGACGCCGACGCCGCCCGGCGGGAAACGCTCCGGGCGGATGTGAAAAAACTGCTGAATGAGCTGCGGTATCTGGGCGTGACGGAAGCGGACGCTGCGACGCTCATCAAGGAGGTATACGAGCAATGATCGAAGTGAAAAACGTCGTCAAGACCTTTGACGGCTTTGCCGCACTGAATGACGCCACCATCAGTGTGCCCACCGGGGCCGTCTATGGGCTGGTTGGTCCTAACGGAGCGGGCAAGTCCACCATCATCCGCCACCTTACCGGCATTTTCCGGCAGGACAGCGGCACCGTGCGGCTGGGGGGCGAGGATGTGTGGGAAAACGCGGCGCTGAAGGCCAAGATCGCCGCCATTCCCGATGATTGGTACTATTTCAATTCCGCGGGCATCGGGGACATGATGCGGTTCTACAAGGGATTTTATCCCAATTTTTCCACGGAGCGGTATGAAAAGCTGCGGGAAGTGTTTGAACTGGACGAAAAGCGGCCTATCCGGCGGTTTTCCAAGGGTATGCAGAAGCAGGCGGCCTTCTGGCTGGCTCTGTCCGCCATGCCGGATTATCTGATCCTGGATGAGCCTGTGGACGGTCTGGACCCGGTGATGCGCCGTCAGGTGTGGAGCCTGATGATGGGCGATGTGGCGGAGCGGGGCACCACGGTGCTGGTATCCAGCCACAACCTCCGGGAGCTGGAGGACGTGTGCGACCATGTGGGCATCATGGACCACGGCCATGTGCTGCTGGAGCGGAGTCTGGCCCAGCTGCAGGATAACATGGTGAAATTGCAGGTGGTGTTTCCCGACGGCATGGAGGACGTTCCGGCGGAGTTGCCGGTGCTTCATGCCTCGAAGCTCGGCCGGGTGCATACCCTCATCATGCGGATGAACGCGCAGGAGGCCACGGAGCGGCTGATGGCTTACAGCCCGCTGCTGGTGGACGCCATCCCCCTGACGCTGGAGGAGATCTTTATTTACGAATTGGGAGGTGCAGACTATGCGGTCAAAGACATCGTGCTTTAACGGCACTCTTTTCCGGAAAAACCTGTCCCGGTACTGGCCGCTGTGGGGCCTGGCCTCCTTCGGCGGGGCCATGTTCCCTCTGGCGATGCTGCTGGAGCTGCTGCACAACGGGTTCCGGTTCTGGTCGCCTCTGGAGACCAGACAGGCTTATTACACTGTGCTGTCCTACGGGGTGCCGGTTATTTCCATCGTGTACGCCATTTTGTGTGCCATGGCGGTGTGGAGTTATCTTTACAACGCCCGCAGCGTGGGAATGATGCACACGCTGCCCATCCGCCGGGAGGGACTGTTTGTTACCAACGTGCTGTCCGGCCTGACGATGATGGCCATCCCCTACGCTGTGACCGGCGTTTTGCTGGTGCTGGTAACGATGCTGTTCGGCGGCTTTGAGCCGATGGGCGTGCTGGTGACGGTCTTAGGCGTTATGGGGGAGAGCCTGTTCTTCTTCGGCCTTGCTACCTTTTGCGCATTTATCGTGGGCAACGTGTTCATGCTGCCCGCCCTTTACGGGCTGCTGAACTTCATCGCCGTGCTGACGGACTTCATGGTGAACCTGCTGGCGCAGGGCTTCTGCTTCGGCCTGAACAGCAGCTATTCCGGTACCGTGGAGTGGCTCAGCCCCGTGGTATACCTCATACAGAAGATCTCTCCCAACAGCACCTACGAGACCCAGTGGGTGACGGATCGACTGGGCGGTCAGCGGTATGAGACCAGTGTGCTGACCTCCGTGACGCTGGAAAACGGCTGGCTCATCGCCGCCTATGCCGCCGCAGGCGCGGCGCTGCTGGGACTGGCGTGGCTGCTGTACCGCAGACGCCGCAGCGAGAGCGCCGGAGATGTGGTGGCCGTGGGCTGGATGAAGCCGGTGTTCCGGTACGGCTGCGCCGTCTACGCCGCCATTCTGGGCGGACGGCTGCTGTACGCCCTGCTCTGGGACAGCTTCCAGAGCGGCCGGTATTTTACGGTTCTGCCCATGATTCTGTGCATGATCGCGGGCGGCGCTATTGGCTATTACGCGGCGTCCATGCTGCTGGCGAAAACGCCCCGGGTGTTCAAGACCACCTGGAAGGGGATGCTGGCGGTGGCGCTGGGCTGCGCGGCTCTGTGCGGCGCCATGAAGTGCGACCTGTTCGGCGTGGTTCGGCGGGTCCCCGCGCCGGACAGCGTGAAGCTGGTGAACGTCTACGCCGCCGGCAGCAACTATTACCTGACCCCCGGGAAGGACGACGCCCTTATTGAGAAGGTCCGGACGCTGCACCAGACCATTATTGACGACAAGGATTACATTATGAGTACCGCAGAGGGGAGGAGTGTCTACATGGAAACGGAAGAAGGTAGCTACACCATTGGCGCTCCCGCAAGCGAGATTGTTTCCACCTCCGTCAGCAGCTTTGCCAACACCAGTGTCCGCTTTACCTACACGCTGAACAGCGGACTGAAGGTGGAGCGGCGGTACAACTTGTATCTGACCCAGAACCGGATGGATCAGGAGGACACCTATGACCATCTGCTGGATCAGCTCATCAACAGCCAGGAGATGCGCCAGAAGCGCATCCGCTGGCGGGATGAGGGGTTCCAGCTGGATGGAGCGTGGATCGACACATGGAGGGATTACAGCGATCTCAGCAGCCGGGAGGTGGGCCTGATCTTAGACGCCGTGGCAAAGGACGCGGAAAATGGGGACTGGGGCGTGTATAACTGGTTCCAGGCGGATAATGACGCCGACAGCTATGAGATCCAAATTCATTTCCAATACAAACTGCCGGAGAGCCAGTTCGACAGGACCTATGATGCGATCCAAGTCAACGTCAAGGAAGGCATGACGGAGACGATCCGGGCGCTGAAGGACCTGAAATTGATCACCGACGCCGATCTGGTCACCAACCGGGAACGGTACCCGTGGCAGTACGCCGCGGGCGGCTGGGACCAATATGACCAGTTCTATGGGCAGTTCCATATGAGCCCCGAGGAATACTATGAACGGTACAGCGAGTACCCGGCGGGGTGGTTCGGCACGGAGAGCGATGATTCGTCCACGGAGACGGAAATTGCTCCCGCCGTGGATGACAGCCACAGCCCCAGCATGTCTGATGGGGCGGAGGCCACCAGCTTCGGCATCATCGGCGGGGCGGACGGCCCCACGGTGATGGTGACAACCGCGGCCTGACCCAAATCGTACCGCAAGGACGCTCCCCGGCGGGAGACCGCCGGGGAGACAGGATCTGAGAATATACGATATGAATGAGCATACGTTTTTTGAGTGGAAACGCTCCGAAAGACTGACGGCGGTGCTGGCGCTGGCGTTCTGCCTGCTGGGGCTGGGGCTTCAACGCCTGCCGGGGGTGAGCTTTTCCGGAAAGCTGAGCTGGGGACTGGCGCTGGTCTGTCTGGTGCTGCTGGGCCTGAGCCGGCTGAGCCGCCGCCACCGGGGATGGAAGATTTTGCTGCGGATCGCCCAAATAGGACTGGCGGCGCTGGTTCTGGGCTTGTCGGCGGTGGAGGTCTGGGTCATCCGGGCCGGACACCGGGACGAGTCAGCCCAACCGGCGGACGCGGTGATCGTTCTGGGAGCCGGGGTCAACGGCACCACGCCCTCCGTGGCCCTGCAAACCCGCATCGACGCGGCGGAGCGGTATCTCAAGGCGCATCCGGGCATCCCGGCGGTGCTGTCCGGGGGACAGGGGCCGGGGGAGGATATCTCCGAGGCCCGGGCCATGTATAACGCGCTGACGGACCGGGGCATTGACCCGGAGCGGCTGATCTTAGAGGAGCAGTCCGCCAATACCCGACAGAACCTGCAAAATTCTCTGGCGCTGCTGCCGGATGACTACCATAAAACAGTGGCCATCGTCACCAACGATTTCCACATGGGGCGGGTGCGGCTGCTGCTGAACGCCGCCGGACCCGGCAGGGTGGTGCAGGTGCCGGCAAAGCTGCCGTGGTGGTGGCTCAGCGCCAACTATTACCTGCGGGAGAGCTTCGCCGTGGTGAACGATCAGGTGGTGCGTCCTCTGCTGGCCTAAAAAAATTTGAAATTTTTTGGAAAAATGTGCAACAAAATCGGTGTTCAAATCGTCTTATAGGTACAGGAACAAAAACCGCTCCAAGGGGCGCTGAAGGAGAATGTGTGTATGAAAGGAGAAGCACGCACTATGGAAACGACAATGACCAGGGAACCGATCTGGAAGCTGTGGGTAGATACCCAGCGCCGTGTGGTGTCCTTTCATGAGGAGGCCGGTTCTCAACTGATGGAATTCCGGGACCGGGAGATGTTTTTGCGGTGTATCGACGGATACACGGCCCAGCTCTACCGGTATCAGTGACATGAAGCTTATCAAGTGGGTATGACCTTCCACTATCAGTGGAAGGTCATACCCTTTTTTTGCGTCAAAGAGCAGGATGATCTATATGAAAAAACAACAAATAAATCGAAAAAAAGAGGAACCGATTCTGTTTGTTTGGGGTTGCTTCTGAAAGGGACTGATAGTATGATAAAGGTATCACTTTTAAAACGGAGGTAGAGAGAAGCATGAACCGACTCTTCAAAAAGACCCTGTCCCTGATGCTCGTCATTGTCATGACGGTATCTCTGGGGGTTTCCGCCGCAGCTGCGGATCAGACAGGTGCCGCGCAGGCTGAGGGCCCGCTGGGTATCGTCAGCGCTATGAGCGTGGAACTGAACGCACTGGTGGAGGCGACCAAGATCTCCAAGACGGAAGAGATCGCAGGCAACACCTTTTATGAGGGCGTCCTCAACGGCGTGGATGTGGTGCTGGTCAAGGCCGGTATCGGCAAGGTGCTGGCGGCGTCCTGCGCTGAGACCCTCATCGACACCTATCATGTGGGCGGCATCGTCTTTACCGGCATTGCCGGCGGCGTGGGCGACGACGTGAACGTGATGGACATGGTCATTGCCACCGAGTTGGTGCAGCATGACTACGGCACCGAGACCAACAGCGGCTTTGAGTGGAACGGCAAGGCCGGCAGCAATCAGGAGACCGGCATGATCCCTGTGGATGAGAGCCTTTCCAAGATCGCTTATGATTCTGCCTGCACCGTGCTGGGCGCGGAGAAGGTCCATCAGGGCGTGATCGCCACCGGCGACCAGTTCATTTCCAGCGAGTCCTATGTCAAGGAACTTCAGACCAAGTTCAACGCACTGGCCTGCGAGATGGAGGGCGCTTCCGTGGCCCGCGTGGCAGACGAGTTCCATGTGCCCTGCGCCATTCTGCGCTGCATGAGCGACAAGGCCGACGGCATTGCCCATGATACCTATGCTTTCAACTACACTGAGGCTTCCAATACCTCCGCCTCTGTGGTGAAGGAAATGCTGAACACCATTGCCAAGGATCGGGTCGCGCTTCCCGCTGCCAAGGATGTCGCAGCAAAGGACACCACGCCCCGTACCGCCATCATCAGCGCCATGAGCGTGGAACTGAAGGCTCTTGTGGATGCCGCCGACATCCAGAAGGAAACCGTGATCGGAAGCAAGACCTACTATGTGGGTAAGCTCAATGGCGAGGACGTGGTACTGGTTCAGGCCGGCGTCGGCAAGGTCCTCTCTGCCAACTATACCGCGGCCCTGCTGAATAACTTCACGGTCAAGGGCGTTGTCTTTACCGGCATTGCCGGCGGCGTGGGCGACGACGTGAACGTGATGGACATGGTCATCGGCACCAGCCTTGTGCAGCATGACTACGGCACTGAGACCAACAACGGCTTCGTTTGGAACGGCGAAGCCGGCAGCAATCAGGAGACCGGCATGATCCCCGTGGATGGCACCCTTTCCAAGATCGCTTACAACGCTGCCTGCGATGTGCTGGGCTCTGCCAAGGTCCATCAGGGCGTGATCGCCACCGGCGACCAGTTTATCTCCAGCGAATCCTATGTCAAGGAGCTTCAGACCAAGTTCGACGCACTGGCCTGCGAGATGGAGGGCGCTTCCGTGGCCCGCGTCTGCGATCAGTTTGGCATGCCCTGCGCTATTCTGCGCTGCATGAGCGATAAGGCAGACGGCATTGCCCACGACACCTATGCCTTTAACTACACCGAGGCTTCCAACACCTCCGCATCCGTGGTACAGGAAATGATGAAGACCCTCAGCACTACGCTGCCCTTCACGGATGTGAAGAACACCGACTGGTGCTTCAGCGAAGTGGCGCGGGTCTATGCCGACGGCATCATGGGCGGCACCTCCAACACCACATTCAGCCCCGCCGGTCCCCTGACCCGTGGTCAGGTGGTGGCGATGCTGTACCGTATGGCCGGCAGCCCCGCTGTTACTGCCAATACTACCGGCTTTTCCGATGTGGACAACGGTGCGTACTATGCTGATGCCGTAAAGTGGGCCTCCGGCAAGGAGATCGTGGGCGGCTATGCCGACGGCACCTTCGCGCCCAACCGTGCCATCACCCGTGAGCAGCTGGCTGCTATCCTGTACCGCTACGCCAAGGCCAACGGCGCGGACATCAGTGTGGGTGAGGACACCAATCTGCTGAGCTACAAGGATTTCCAGAGCGTCGGCCAGTATGCGGTGCCTGCTCTGCAGTGGGCTGTGGGCAGCGGCCTGATCGGCGGCACCACCAATGCGATGCTGTCTCCCAAGGGGACGGCAACCCGGGCACAGGCCGCTGTGATCCTGGTTCGTTTCGTCGGAATGACCGCCGCGAAGTAATTTCACCAGTTCCTCCGCACCGGCTCCGCCCTTGGGCGGGGCCGGTTTTTCCACGGGAAGCGGTTGGAACGGAAAAGTCTGTATTTTCCGGGGAAAAACCGGGAAAATACGGTTGACAAACGGCGGAAATGTGATATGATAACCGAGTAACTGGATATTTGGCGAAGAAAAGGAAGAGTAGCCGGTCGAGGGCCTGTAAAGAGAGCCGCCGTTTGGTGCGAGGCGGACAGGCGCGGCGGCGAAAATCACCTTGGAGCCTCCTGCTGAAAGACGACGCGAGTAAGCGTGGACGTGTGACGGGCGTTATTCCGTCAGCCTGTAATGGCAGGCGTGAGTGGCCGCGCTCCGCAAGGGGACCGGCAAGTAGAGTGGTACCGCAGAGTGTTTTCAAACGCTTTGTCTCTGAGTTCAGAGGCAAAGCGTTTTTTGTTTTGCGTGAAGGAGGATTGCCTGTGGAGTGTCCTGCATGCGGTAAGCCTATGGAAGAGGGATACCTTTCCAGCAAAGGCCCTGTGTTCTGGTCGGAGGAGGTCTCCGGATTTTCCCTGCCGACCCGACCGGGAGATGTGCTGCTGGGAAAAGCTATGGGGCTGCTGCGGCCAAAGGCATACCTCTGCCGGAATTGCCGGACGGTTACGGTCAAATACTGAGTAATACTAAGCTAAGGAAAACTTACAATATAAAAGGAGACGCATCATGGATTACAACAAGACCATCAATCTGCCCAAGACCGACTTCCCCATGCGGGCGGGCCTGCCCAAGCGGGAGCCGGAGATGCTCAAGCGCTGGGAGGACATGGACCTCTACAACGAGCTGCTGAAGAAGAACGAGGGTAAGCCCCGCTTCTCCCTTCACGACGGCCCTCCGTTCTCCAACGGCAGCCTCCACATGGGCCACGCCCTGAATAAGTCCCTGAAGGACATCATCGTCCGGTCCTACGCCATGCGTGGCCGGTACACACCCTATATCCCCGGCTGGGATAACCACGGTATGCCCATCGAGAGCGCCATCATCAAGGAGCAGAAGCTCAACCGCAAGGCCATGAGCGTGTCTGACTTCCGTACCGCCTGCCACGCCTATGCCGAAAAGTATATCGGCATCCAGATGGAGGGCTTCAAGCGCCTGGGCGTGGTGGCCGACTGGGAACACCCCTACAAGACCATGAACCCCAGCTTTGAGGCCGAGGAGGTCAAGGTCTTTGGCGAGATGTACAAGAAGGGCTACATCTACAAGGGCCTGAAGCCCGTGTACTGGTGCTACCATGACGAGACCGCTCTGGCTGAGGCTGAGATCGAGTATCAGGATGATCCCTGCACCACCGTGTATGTGAAGTTCCCCATGCATGACGATCAGGGCAAGCTGAGCCATCTGGACAAGTCCAAGCTGAACTTCGTGATCTGGACCACCACCATCTGGACCCTGCCCGGCAACCTGGCCATCGCGCTGCATCCCTCTGAGAGCTATGCCGTGGTGAAGAACAACGGCAACGGCGAGATGTATATTATGGCTGAGGCCCTCACCGACAAGGTGATGGGTGTGGCGGGCATCTCCGATTACGAGATCGTGGAGACCCACGAGGGCGCCTTCTTTGAGAATATGCTGGCGGACCATCCCTTCCTGCCCAAGACCAGCCGTCTGGTGCTGGCCGATTATGTTACCATGGATTCCGGTACCGGCTGCGTCCACACCGCACCCGGCTTCGGCGCGGATGACTACCAGACCTGCAAGCGCTACGGCATGGACATGGTGGTGCCTGTGGACGATCAGGGCCGCCACACCGACTATGCCGGCAAGTACGCCGGGATGGTGGTGGAGGAGTCCAACCCTGTCATCCTGGAGGATATGAAGGAGTCCGGCGCTCTGCTGGCCAGCGAGGAGATCGTCCATAGCTATCCCCATTGCTGGCGCTGCAAGCACCCCATCATCTTCCGGGCCACCCCCCAGTGGTTCTGCTCTGTGGACGCGTTCAAGGACGAGGCCTGCGCCGCCTGCGACGAGGTCCGCTGGGTCCCCGGCTGGGGTATCGACCGCATGAAGAGCATGATCCGGGAGCGCGCCGACTGGTGCATTTCCCGCCAGCGCCGGTGGGGTCTGCCCATCCCTGTGGTGTACTGCAAGGACTGCGGCAAGCCTGTGGTGACCGATGAGACCATCGCCGCCATTTCCGAGATGTTCGGCAAGGAAGGCTCCAACGCCTGGTTCGATAAGGATCCCGCCGATTTCCTGCCCGCCGGTATGACCTGCCCCCACTGCGGCGGCAAGAGCGGCTTCGAGAAGGAGACCGACACGCTGGACGGCTGGTTCGACTCCGGCTCCACCCACTATGCCTCCATGAAGCGGGATCAGAACTTCTGGCCTGCCGATATGTATCTGGAGGGCCTTGACCAGTACCGCGGCTGGTTCCAGTCCTCTCTGCTGACCGCCGTGGGCGCCTTCGGCAACGGTGCGCCCTTCAAGGAGTGTGTCACCCACGGCTGGACCGTGGACGGCGAGGGCAAGGCCATGCACAAGTCTCTGGGCAACGGCGTGGACCCCGCTGACATCTTCAACAAGTACGGCGCGGACATTCTGCGTCTGTGGGCGGCTTCTGCAGATTACCACGCCGACGTGCGCTGCTCCGACGCCATCTTCAAGCAGCTCTCTCAGAACTACCTGAAGTTCCGCAACACCGCCCGGTACTGCCTGGGCAACCTGGACGGCTTTGATCCCAACAACCTGGTGGCTCCCGCCGATATGCTGGAGCTGGATCGCTGGGCCGTCACCCGTCTGAATGCCCTGATCGAAAAGTGCGCTCAGGCGTACAACGACTATGAGTTCCTGGTGGTGACCCACGCCGTCAACGATTTCTGCGTGGTGGAGATGTCCAACTTCTACCTGGATATCATCAAGGACCGGCTGTACTGCGATGAGACCGACGGTCTGGCTCGCCGCAGCGCCCAGACGGCCCTGTATCTGATCCTGGATACCATCACAAAGATCATGGCCCCCATCCTGTGCTTCACAGGTGACGAGATCTGGCTGGCTATGCCCCACAAGGCGGGCGACGATGACCGGAACGTGCTGTTCAACGATATGAACGGTGTGTTTGCCGACTACGCTCTCTCCGCTGACGAGATGGCCAAGTGGGAAAAGATCATCGAGGTCCGCGACGCCGTCAACGGCGCGCTGGAGACTGCCCGTGCCGAGAAGAAGATCGGCAAGAGCCTGGAGGCCGATGTGGCCCTGACGGTCCCCGCCGAGGACACCTTCCTGGCGGAGATGGACGGCGCTGCTCTGGCGGACCTGCTGATCGTCTCCCAGGTGGAGGTCACTGTGGGCGGCGAGCTGGCGGTTTCCGTCAGCGAGGCTGCCGGCACCAAGTGCCCCCGCTGCTGGAAGCACAGCACCCAGGCTGACGAAAACGGCCTGTGCCCTCGCTGCGCCAGCGTGATCGCAAAGTGCGCTGACTTCGGCGAGGTCTAAGCGTCTTATCCAATTCAAAAGTATACGAAACACCCCCGGTGTGCATCCGCGCACCGGGGGTGTTTTTGTTGAGGAAGCGGTGAAGCGGATGTCGGCGGTGTACGCAAGGAGACGAGCGGGAGTTGCTTTTTGAGAAAATATTTTTTAGAATGACTGTAACGAACCGGTCTGGTTCCGGCACAAATCAACAGAAAGGGGGGGAGAGCATGACGGATTTTGACCGGGCGTACCGGGAAAACGCGGAGCTTGTGTACCGCTATGTGTTCTCCCTCACCCGGAATGCGGATCTGGCGGAGGAGGTGACCCAGCAGACCTTCTACGAGGCCATCCGGCATCCGGGGAATTACCGGGGAGAGGCGGCGCTGTCCACCTATCTCTGCGGGATCGCCGGAAACCTGATGAAAAAGGAGCTTTCCCGCCGGGCCAGGGAGAATCACGTTCCCATCGAGGAAATGACGGACCTGCCGGGGGAGGGCAGCGCCGAGGATGCGGCAATGGGGAATCTGAGCCGGCAGGAGCTGTTCCGCCGTATCCACGCCCTGCCGGAAAAGACCCGGGAGGTGGTGTATCTCCGACTCTCCGGGGAACTGCCCTTTTCGGAGATCGGGGCGATCTTAGGGGAGAGCGAGACTTGGGCGAGAGTGACCTTTTACCGGGCAAAGCAGAAATTGTTGGAAGGAGGCGGTGTGTAATGCTGCCATGCCATATTGTGAGAGACCTGCTGCCGTCCTATCTGGAGCACCTGACGGGGCCGGAGACGGAAGCTGATATTTGCGAGCATCTGGAATCCTGTCCGGACTGCCGGGCAGCCCGAGACGCCATGGCGGCGGACCTGAAAGCGGAAAAAGCGCCGCCGCCGAAGCTGAATTTTTTGAAGCGGCTCCGCTGGCAGCAGCGGCTGGGGGCCGTTTTGTCCGTGGCGGCGACGCTGCTGTGCCTGGTAGGGCTGTATCGGCTGGAATACTGCTATGACCTGACCGACACGGCGGAGATGAAGGAGATCATCCGGGAGGATCTGGTATCCATTTCTGGATTTCCGTATCACGGAGAGGTGGATGTTCTGGAAACTGCGACGGTAAAGGATCGGATGTTTGTTCTGTACCGGCTGGAACAGAATGGAACGTTTGAACGGCAGGGTATTTATCAATTCCAGCGGGGCTTGTTTGGCGGATACCGCTTTCGGAGCAGAGAATATGACACCTGTCCCATTGTGAATACGAGCCTGATCCAGATAGGCAGACAGCGGTATCTGGAGATCTATACCGCAAACTGGCCGAAGGAGGCTGCCAGCTTCCGGGTATTTCCCGGATACCGTCCGCCTGCTTATGATGGCGAGGAGGAGATCCTGCCGGACATCAGCACACTGGCGCCGGTGTATGAGGGAACGGCGGCCAAGAGTATCCTTCAGGTGATCCCGGTGACGGAGGAGCAGGTCAAGGCTGGCTTTTTTGGCAGCATGTCCGTGGCTTACTATGATGCGGAAGGCAGCCAGTTGGATACAGGGGAGTTGATAAAGCTGTACCGGAATTCGGAGGGCGGCTCCGGCGGCGGGGGAGGCGGCAACGGAGCTATTTGGCCTGTGGATGTTTTCCAGGTGATCCTTGTCATTTTGGGTATCATTATGACCCGGTATTTCCTCTGCCCGGAGCCGAAAAAGGAACGAAAAGATCATCTATAAAAAGGTCCCCGGAGCAGCGCTCCGGGGACCTTTTATACGGTTCTTGTCTGTTTAGGCTGCGGAGTCAAAGACTTCTTCCATCAGGAAGATGGTGCCGTCCTTTCCGCTTTCCACAATGGCGTACTGGCGGAGGGCACCGTCCGCGTCCACATAGGAGACGCCCCGGTTAGGGAGCGTTTCCACAAAGGGAATGGCCAGCAGGAGGGGACGGTCCGGGGAAAGGGCATCCGCCGTGTAGAGGTCATCATCGCGGGTGAGCGTGAGCTGGTCGCCGCCCTCCCGGAAACCTACGATGAAATAGTGGAAGTCCGTGACGGAACGGGTGGGCAGGAGAACGATCTCGGTCATGGGGTCCGTCTCCCGGTAAGCGTCATAGCCGCCCTCCGTCAGACCGGCATCCTCTGCGGGAAGGACGGAGAGGGCCTCGCCTTCTAAGGCGGGGGGTTCGGTCTGGGCGGGAGGCTCGGATGGCTCTGCCTGCTGGGGCGGCTGCTCCGGGGCGTGATCTGCTGGTTGGCCGCAGGCTGCCAGACACAGCAGCAGGAAAACGGCCGTCAACAGGGCCAGGATGCGTTTCATGGGATCACTCCTTTACAAGCGGGAAAGCTCAGTCCTTGTCCTTGGCGGCTTCGATGGCCTTGACCTCCTTCAAGGTCCAGCCGGAAACCGTCAGGTCGGCGGCCATCACCGGGTCCACAGGGACAGCCAGATACATATTGTTGCCATAGGTATAAGCGCCGGAGGTGACGCCGATGACCTGACCGTGGGCGTTCATCAGCGCGCCGCCGCTGCTGCCCCGGGAAATGTCGGCGGAGTTGACAATGCAGGGCAGGGCATAACGGTCCAGCTCATGAGCGGTGGAGCCGATGATGCCGGAGCTGATGGCCAGCCCCAGACCCAGAGGGTTGCCGATGGCGTACACCGGATCGCCGGGGCGGATGTCCGCCGTGCCCACCAGATCCAGATAGTTGAAAGCGGAGGTGGTGCGGCGGGACTGATTGGTCCGGGAGACCTTGATTACGGCGATGTCGATACCGGTATCGTAGTAGAGGACCCGCTCTACCTCGTAGGTTTCTCCGTTGAGGAGGGTGGCGGTGGCCTTGATGGAATCTTCGATGGAGTGATAGTTGGTGACGGCCAGACCGTCGGCGCTGATGAAGAAGCCGCTGGCGTCGGCGGAGGAGACCTCATCGTGGACCTGCTCCTCTGTCTCATACAGGCTGAGCTGGAAGGCGGCGGAGAGGTAGCGGTCCGCCAGCTGGCGGGCGGTATAGTCCTTGTTCAGCAGGCCCAGAGCGTTGGCGGCGGAGGCGGTGCAGACACCGAGGTCCATCAGGCGGGAGAGCACCGTGGTCTCCGTTCCCTTATAGCAGAAATCCAGAGCGTCATAAATGGACTCCGCTAGATCGCCCACGGAGAGGATGCCGATTAGCTGGCGGCCGGTGAGTCCGATCCGCCAGGCGAAGGCTGCGGCGTCGGAGATCTCAAAGTCCCCGGTCTTGTCGTTGTAGCCCAGCATCCGCAGCAGCATAGCACACCAGGCGTCGGCGTTCAGGTGACCGTTGGGATCAAACTGTACGTTGCTGACGCCGGAGATCCAGCCCCGGCGGTTGGCGTAGTTCACAGCGGTGCGGGCCCAGTCCGGCACATCCCGGAAACCGGCAAACCAGCCGTCGGTGTCCGGCTTTTTCTCGCCGCCGGCCAGACGGACCAGCAGCACGGCGGCCTGAGCACGGGTAGCGGGAGCGGTCAGGTCACGGCCGGGGTCCTCGGAGAGCAGATGCAGCACCGCCAGGGCATCGGCCCGGCGGGCAGCATCCCCGGTCTGGGCGCTGGCCATGGGGACGGCGCAGATGAGAAGCATCACCGCGCACAGCGCGGATAACAGTCGTTTTTTCATGAAAAAGGCTCCTTTTGGATTTGGTGGCCTACATTGTAGCACCGAATGGACCGGATTGCAAGACGCCGGAGCGTTAGGCAAAAGAGGGGGAGATGGACGGTAGACAGCGATCAAAAAAACTGGTATGATAAACATATCGAGGAAATAAGCTTAACTTTTATGATAAAGGAGTGACTTGAAATGGAACTGAAAGACATTTTGAGCAAGTGCGATCACACGCTTCTGGCCCAGACGGCCACCTGGGACGAAATCAAGGCCATCTGCGACGACGGCATGAAGTACGGCTGCGCCAGTGTGTGCATCCCCGCCAGCTATGTGAAGCAGGCGGCGGAATACGTGGCGGGCAAGCTGCCCATCTGCACCGTCATCGGCTTCCCCAACGGCTACGATACCACCGCCGCCAAGTGCTTCATGGCCGCCGACGCCGTGAGCAACGGCGCGGAGGAAGTGGACATGGTCATCAACCTCGGCTGGGTGAAGGACCGGAAATGGGACGAGCTGCTCTCGGAGATCAAGGCCATAAAGGAGGCCTGCCGCGGCAAGCTGCTGAAGGTCATCATCGAGTGCTGCTTCCTCACCGACGAGGAGAAGATCAAGCTGTGCGAGATCGTCACCGCCTCCGGCGCGGACTACATCAAGACCTCCACCGGCTTCGGCGGGGGCGGCGCCACCCGGGAGGATGTGGCCCTGTTCGCCAAGCACGTGGGCCCCAACGTGAAGATCAAGGCCGCCGGCGGCATCGCCAATTTGCAGGACGCGGAGGATTTCATCAATCTGGGGGCTTCCCGTCTGGGCACCAGCCGCATCGTGAAGGCCGTAAAGGCCATGGAAAAATAAAAGGAGGATACTATGGGAACGCCGCATAATGAAGCCAAGAAGGGCGATTTCGCCAAAACCGTACTGATGCCCGGAGACCCCCTGCGCTCCAAGTTCATCGCGGAGACCTTCCTGACGGATTTGAAGCTGGTAAACAACGTCCGGGGCGTTCAGGGCTATACCGGCCTGTATAAGGGCGTGCCGGTGAGCGTGATGGCCTCCGGCATGGGAATGCCCTCCATCGGTATTTATTCTTACGAGCTGTATACCCAGTATGATGTGGAGAATATCATCCGGGTGGGCAGTGCCGGAGCCCTGCGGGCAGATCTGGAGCTGGGCAGCGTGGTGGCCGGTCAGGGCGCCTGCGCCAACTCCGCTTATCTGGAGCAGTATGAGCTGGGCGGCACCTTTGCCCCCATTGCGGACTTTGACCTGCTGATGGCGGCAGTGGAAAGCGCCAAGGAGCTGGGGGTGAAGATGCCTGTGGGCAACCTCTATTCCTCCGACACCTTCTACGATGCCGCCGGACGGAACATGCGCTTCCAGAAGATGGGCGTCATGGCGGTGGAGATGGAGGCGGCCGCCCTGTACTGCAACGCTGCCTACACCGGCAAGCGGGCGCTGGCCATCTGCTCCATCTCCGACAATCTGGTGACGGGAGAGGAGCTGTCCCCGGCGGACCGGCAGACCACGTTCACCAACATGATGAAGATCGCTCTGGAAGTCGCCGTAAAGATGGCGGACTGAGGCCGATAGACTGTTAACGCTTCCTGAAGGGAACACCCCGCCCGATCCCGGGCGGGGTGTTCTTTTATGCGTGAAAGATATGGCAAAATTGAAAACAATTCGGGTTTCTTATTGCATTGCCCGGGTGAAATTGTTATAATGACATAGACCCTTGAGGTCGACCCTTTTAAAGAGCTTGCACCCGGCTTCCGAAGCCATACATAGGCTGTGATCACTCCGGGGAACACGGCACGGTGCGTTTCAGAGCGGGAGCGGACGTTAAAAGGAGAAAACATGAAAGAGGTAGATTCCAATGAAGAAGTTTCTTGCTTTGACTCTGGCATTGGTCATGTCTCTGTCCCTGGTAGCCTGCGGCGATAAGAAGACCGACGATACCAAGACCGATGAACCTGACCAGAAGACCGAGCAGCCCACAGAGAACGAGGGCGCCTATAAGGTCGCAATGATCACCGACTACGGTGACATCACCGACCAGTCCTTCAACCAGACCACCTATGAGGCCTGCAAGGCGTTTGCCGAGGACAACGACATCGAGTTCAACTACTTCAAGCCCGTCGGCGACAACACCGCCGACCGTGTGGCTATGATCGAGAAGGCCGCTGACGAGGGCTACAATGTCATCGTGATGCCCGGCTACGCTTTCGGCGGCGCCATCGTGGAAGCTGCTCCCGAGTTCCCCGACGTGAAGTTCATCGCTCTGGACGTGGCTGCCGGCGACCTGTTGGAAACTGCTGTGGCCAAGGCTGGTAAAACCTATGATTACACCCCCGACAACTGGGATCTGAGCGAGTACGTTGACATGAGCAACGTGTACTGCGCCGTGTACCAGGAAGAGCTGTGCGGCTACATGGCCGGTTACGCTGCTGTGAAGCTGGGCTACAAGAACCTGGGCTTCCTGGGCGGCATGGCTGTTCCCGCTGTTGTCCGTTATGGCTACGGCTTCGTGCAGGGCGTTGACGCTGCTGCTGCCGATCTGGGCCTGACTGATGTGAGCCTGAACTATGTCTATGGCGGTCAGTTCTTCGGTGATGCCGATATCACCGCTGTGATGGATACCTGGTATGCCGGCGGCACTGAGGTCGTCTTCGCCTGCGGCGGCGGTATCTACACCTCCGCTGTGGACGCTGCCAAGAAGGCTAACGCCAAGGTCATCGGCGTGGACGTTGACCAGGCTGGCGTCATCGCTGGCTACGCCGGCGTGGAAGGCATGACCGTCACCTCCGCTATGAAGGGCCTGTATCCCACCACCTATGACACCCTGACTGACGTTATCGTCAACGGCAACTGGGATGCTTACAAGGGCAAGATCGCTACTCTGGGCCTGGTGTCCGGCGATGATCCCGAGCTGAACTATGTCCAGATCCCCATGGGTGAGGGCACTCAGTGGTCTGACAGCTTCACGCAGGATGACTACAAGGCCATGGTGAAGGATATGTTCGACGGCAAGATCACCGTTTCCAACGATGTGAGCAAGGCTCCCTCTGACTTCGCCACCGTGATCGCTGTGGAGGACCAGGGCGCTATCAAGGGCTAAGCGCAGAACGCAAATCCATACGCGAAAAGGAACGTCCGAAAGGACGTTCCTTTTTTATCCGCCAAAAGAAGGAGGTACGGAAAACCATTGGCACCCTGGTGGAATGGGGCATTTCGGATGTTGGAGCGGCTGGCAGTCTTTTCGGGAACAGTTTGCGGAAAGCGGACGAGTCTCCCGATGGAAGCGCCCTGAGGAGACCACTCTTCAAAAAAATGATTCCGGCCGTCGATTTGCCTTTCTTTTTGAGCGGAGTTATAGTATACTGAACGTAATACTGGATGTGAGGGCAATATGCCGCTGCCGGTAAATGAATATGGTTTCCGTCCCCGCGAGATCCACACGGCGGGCCATTAAAACGGAAGGAGGGCGGTTTGACTTGGAAACGAATTACGCCATCGAAATGCTCCACATTACGAAGCGGTTCCCAGGCATCATCGCCAATGATGACATTACCCTTCAGCTGAAAAAGGGTGAGATCCATGCCCTGCTGGGCGAAAACGGCGCGGGCAAGTCCACGCTGATGAGCGTGCTGTTCGGCCTGTATCAGCCGGAGGAGGGCACGATCAAGAAGGACGGCAAGGAGGTCTCTATCAAGGACCCCAATGACGCTAATGACTTGGGGATCGGTATGGTGCACCAGCACTTCAAGCTGGTGGACTGCTTTACGGTGCTGGACAACATCATCATGGGCGTGGAGCCTACGAAGCATGGCTTTCTCCAGAAAAAGGAGGCCCGGGAAAAGGTGCTGGCCCTCAGCGAGAAGTACGGTCTCCATGTGGACCCGGACGCTTTGATCGAGGACATCACCGTGGGTATGCAGCAGCGCACCGAGATCCTGAAAATGCTGTACCGGGACAATGAGATCCTGATCTTCGACGAGCCCACCGCCGTGCTGACGCCTCAGGAGATCGACGAGCTGATGCAGATCATGAAGAATCTGGCGGCGGAGGGGAAGTCCATCCTCTTTATTTCTCACAAGCTGGCGGAGATCATGGCGGTGGCGGACCGCTGCACCGTGCTCCGCAAGGGCAAGTACATCGGCACCGTCAATACGAAAGACACCACCCCGGCGGAGCTGTCCGCCATGATGGTGGGCCGCAACGTCAATTTCCATGTGGAAAAGAAGCCTGCGGAGCCGGGAGACGTGGTGCTGGAGGTCAAGAATATGACCATGGCCTCCAAGGTCCACAAGAACAACGCTGTGAAGAATGTGTCCTTCCAGGTGCGGCGGGGCGAGATCGTCTGCATTGCGGGTATCGACGGCAACGGCCAGACGGAATTGGTCTACGGCCTGACCGGTCTGGAACCGCTGGTGTCCGGCGAGCTTTTCCTCTGCGGGCAGGACATCACCCACACCTCCATCCGCAAGCGGAGCACCATGGGCATGAGCCACATCCCTGAGGACCGGCATAAGCACGGTCTGGTGCTGGACTATTCTCTGGAGGACAACATGGTACTCCAGCGGTACTTTGAGCCGGAATTCACCGACAAGGCGGGTTTCCTGCGGCGGAAGAACATCCGCGGCTACGCGGAGCGGCTGATCGAGCAGTATGACGTGCGCTCCGGTCAGGGTCCCGTTACCATTGCCCGCTCCATGTCCGGCGGCAACCAGCAGAAGGCCATCGTGGCCCGGGAGATCGACAAGGATCCGGAACTGCTGGTGGCAGTCCAGCCCACCCGCGGTCTGGACGTTGGCGCCATTGAGTACATCCACCGTCAGTTGGTCGCCCAGCGGGACGAGGGCAAGGCGGTGCTGCTGGTGAGTCTGGAGCTGGACGAGGTCATGGACGTACCCGACCGCATCCTTGTGATGTACGAGGGTGAGATCGTGGGCGAGCTGGACCCGAAAACCACCACCCAGGAGGAGCTGGGCCTCTACATGGCCGGCGCTAAGAGAGACGAGGTGAAGGCATGAAAAAGAATATTTTCAAGAGCAACGGCTTCCAATCGCTGCTGGCCTCTCTTTTGTGCATCGTGCTGGGTCTGTTCCTCGGCTATCTCGTACTGCTGGTCATCAATCCCGCTGGCGCCGGCGAGGCGATCCTTACTGTGGTCAAAAACTTCCTGACCTATAAAAAGACATCCTCCCAGTTGAAATATCTGGGCAATACGCTGGTCAAGACCGCACCGCTGCTGATGTGCTCGCTGTCCATCCTGTTTGCCTATAAGGTGGGCCTGTTCAACATCGGCGCTGCGGGCCAGTACTGCTTCGGCGTGGCACTGAGCCTGTACGCGGCGCTGGGTTTGGGCTGGAGCTGGCTGCCCTGCCTGCTGGTGGCTATGGCCGGCGGCGCAGTGCTTGGGGCCATCTCCGGTGTGCTGAAGTCCTATTGCAACGTCAACGAGGTCATCTCCGGCATCATGCTGAACTGGATCGTCCTCTACCTGACCAATATGCTGCTGACCACGGTGAAAGAGGCCGCCAGCCCCTACACCATCGTGCTGGCCAACAACAACCCCTCTGCTGTGCTGCCCTCTCTGGGAGTGGGGGCGCTGTTCAACAAGAATCAGTATGTGGGTCTGGCCATCCCCCTGTCCATTGTGATGGCGATTCTGATCTGGATCGTACTGGATAAGACCAGATTCGGCTATGAGCTGAAGGCTACCGGCTTCAACCGCAACGCCGCCAAATACTGCGGCATGGCGGAAAAGCGGAACGTGATCCTGAGCCTGGTGATCTCCGGTGCGCTGGCCGGCATGGGTGCGGCGCTGCTGTACCTCACCGGCTACGAGCAGTGGCAGTGCTCTACCTCCTCCGTTCCCGCCATGGGCTTCAACGGCATTGCCGCCGCCTTCTTAGGGGGACTGAATCCTCTGGGGACGGTGCTGGCATCCTTCTTCATCCAGCACATCACCGCCGGAGGCGCGTATGTGGATAAGTCCCTGTACTGCGCGCAGATCTCCGATCTGATCTCTTCCATCATCATTTATCTCTGCGGCTTTGTGCTGTTCATGAAGCATGTGATGAACAGCTCCATTGCCAAACGGGAGGAAAAGGCGGCTCTGAAGGCCAAGGCTGCCGCGGAACAAGATGCGGCCAACGGGAAAGGAGGCGATCAGGCATGAGCTTGCTGCTGCAATATACCCTGATCTTTGCCTCCGTGCTGATCCTGGTGGCTCTGGGCGGCTGCTTCTCCGAGCACTCCGGCGTGATCAATCTGGGTCTGGAGGGCATCATGATCATGGGCGCTCTGGGCGGTGCCCTGACGATGCGCTATCTGGGAGAGAACAGCTCTCATTTTGTGACGATCCTGGCAGTGGTGCTGGTTTCCGCCGCGGTGGGCATGGTGTATTCCTGCCTGCTGGCTGTGGCCTGTATCAACTTCAAGGCAGATCAGACGTTGGTAGGCACAGCTTTGAATCTGCTGGGCACCGCTGGGGCCACCGTCATTGTCAAGGCCATCAACACTGCGGCCAATCCCGATGACGTGTCCTCCATCATTCAGTACGCCGGTGCCAAAAAGGCATTTACCGTGAGCATCGGCTCCTTTGAGTTCAGCTGGTTCATGCTCATTACGGCGCTTTTGCTGGTAGCCTCCTATGTGCTGCTGTACAAGACACGGTTCGGCCTGCGGCTCATGGCCTGCGGCGAGCATCCTCAGGCGGCGGACAGCGTGGGTATCAACGTCTATAAAATGCGCTGGGCCGGTGTGCTGATCTCCGGTTTCTTGGGCGGCTTGGGCGGCATCGTGTTCATCACCGCCGGTGTGTCCGAGTGGCGGTTTGAGTACGGCGTGGCTGGCTTTGGCTTCCTGTCTCTGGCGGTGATGATCTTCGGCCAGTGGAAGCCCACCCGCATCGCCCTGGCGGCGCTGCTGTTCGGCTTCTTCCGGGCCCTGGGCAATGTGTACAGCGGCTTCGACCTGCTGAGCAATCTGAACCTGCCCAGCTCCGTGTATAACATGCTGCCCTATGTCATCTCCCTGGTGGTGCTGGCCTTCACATCTCAGAAGTCCCGTGCCCCCAAGGCGGAGGGCATTCCCTACGACAAGGGCCAGCGGTAATTCCATCACAAAACGGAATTTCACGACAAAATATGCCTCCCTGTTATCGGCTTCGACAACAGGGAGGCTGTTTTTATCCCAGCACGTAGCCCACCAGCAGAGCGGCCAGCAGCAGGGAGAAGGCACTCTGCACCACCTTGCCCAGGAAGCAGTTCCGCAGCCGCAGGCCGCTGCCCTCCAGCACCGCCAGCGTCTGACACAGGACCGAGAGGCCGCCCCAGCCCGCTGCTGCCGCCGCCAGAAGAAAGCCGAAGGCATCAGCTGTCAGCAGGGGCGTCAGGGAGAAGAGCTCCAGCGCCGCCACCAGGACCGCCCCCAGGCGGCCGCCCACGGCGGTGAGAGGCTGCGCCAGCACATAGAAGAACACCACGAAGGCGCACACAGACAGAATCCCGGCAAGCGAGGACCGGACAGCCCCGGTGAAGGCCTCCGCAAAGCTGACAGCCCGGAAAGGAGGACGCCTTGTCAGCTCCTGCCGGGAAGCGGATTTTCCGCTGCCCCGAAACACCAGTCCCGTCAGAAGGGTGGAGAGCACATGGATCAGCCACAGCCACACCCCGGCCCGCACACTGCCGAACACCCCCACGCCCAACAC
>ENA-UEQR01000215-UEQR01000215.1-human-gut-metagenome-genome-assembly--contig:-NODE-215-length-39485-cov-16.906136_pt1 | contig 39485 bp, 73 predicted proteins | sample MGYA00242944_ERZ507941 | MGnify/ENA primary metagenome ERZ507941 (study PRJEB26167, sample SAMN06115398) | human gut metagenome | host: Homo sapiens | place: China:Chongqing | collected 2016-06-23...
TATGTCCTGTCTCTTTTCTCGTTTTGCCGATTACTTTGTGGCGCTTTTTTTTATAGTTCAGTTCTTTTCTTCATTGATGTATACGAATTTGGTGGAATGGGTTGGAATAGAGTCATATATAGTGTCTTACGCTTTCCATATTTGTTGCTATTTACCTTTTGCTTGGATGCTGAATAGAAAAAAAATAGATTGTTAATGCAAAAAAGTTGCGGATTCTTTTGGTAATTTCAATAAAAACCGTACCTTTGCACTCGCAATTAAGGATGGTTCCGTAGCTCAGCTGGATAGAGCAACGCCCTTCTAAGGCGTGGGTCTTGCGTTCGAATCGCAACGGAATCACAAGGAAAAATGCTAATAGGTTCATTGATAACTTGTTAGCATTTTCTTTTTATGATAGTTGCACAACATTTGCACAACTCGCGAATAGGGAAAGAAAAAGCCGGGAAATAATTCCGGCTATATTGTTGTTTTAACCCCACCGCTGATTTTGGGAGTTGGGTCGTATTCTGCTTTTTGTCTTCGTTTCTCATCCTCGTCTTTAAGGTACTTGTTCCTTATCTCTTTGATGTCATTCGTCATTTCCCATACCTTGAAGAAGAGGATGATTTGCAGTACTCCGAATATTAGGAGTATGATGGTTAGAAAGTCAATCATAATCTTATGTGTCTAATTTGTTATTTTAGCCATTTTGCAACTCCACCATGATGTGAACATGTTCCTCTACGGCTTTTGCTAAAACTATATGTTCCATCTCTACATAAAGCTGTTGCTCCAGGAGGCGCGGAATTATAATAAGTTGGAGATTGTACTCTTTCTCCCTTTGAATTTGTATAATATTTAATAGACGTACTGTTATTGTATGTAGTAGTACATTCTATTTTTTCTTTTGAAAGGTATTTAGTCGAAACATATCCTATGTATCCATTATAGTTTATCGGAATCCATTTACATTCACAGTCTTCATCTATGGTAACTTGAGTGCCTTTAGGTATTTGAGTAATAATAGCAGAGGTCGTATTAGGAGACTCTCTCAAATTTAGATTTGCCATAACATATCTTATGGTATCTTGCTGAGTGGAAAGTTGGGCATTTAACAAGCAAGGAAATAAGAAAGAAAAAAATAGTATTATTCCTCTTTTCATAATCTTAGATATTTAGTTTGTTATTTTCTCCTAGAAGGAGCTCTTCTTGTATGTGGCTTAACATAAGTTCCATCCTTTCGATAGTATCCTTTAACTTGGACAGTACCACCAGTTGATGTTGGCTTATACTTATATTTTGTTGAATTATTAAGTGCATGATTAGAATGCGAATATTTATATGTAGATGTTTCAGAATCAAAATTCCAATCAGATAAAGAACGAATTTTCTTTTCTGATAGGAATCTTGTTTTATATACATAACCTCTTTTGTTACCGTATTTAGCTCTTCTGTATTTCTTGTATTTTCCTGTTGAAATTAAGTTTTTGCCAACAGGTACTTCTATATATGTCGAGTTAGTATTTGGCGATGCGTATAACTTTACAGGACCTGCGGTTTCACATAAAAAATAATTGGTTGTACAACTACCGAATATTAGTATGAAAAATAGTAGTATTAATAATTTTTTCATGACTTTTATAATTTAGATTGTTCTTGAGATTTCTTATACAGTTTTTGGGCTTTTTCAAGTCTTGTAATATACTCCATTACGTCATATTGAACGAAAGCCCATTTCCCATCCTCATACTTGATGCTTTCATTCGTTTCAAGTGCTTGCATTACTTGTTTGTATAATGATGAATCATTTTCAATTACTCTTCCTGCCCTGCGTTCATTTTCTTTCATAAATACGCTTATGGCTATCTTGATGATTCTGACTTCATTATCATAATCTTTCTTTTTCCGATAGAGAATCATTAGTCTATCATAGGGATGTGTTGCTGGAAGTTGTGGTATGATAGCTTTTTCATATATAGCTATAGCTTCATTTATCATACCTTCCTTTTCTAAATCTATGCCCAATTTAATTAATCTTGAACTTTCATTCTGTATTTCTCGTTGAGATGCTTCTTCAAATTCTTCTTCCTGTTTTTGTTGAAGTCTTTCAAAACGAGATTTTTCCAAATGGTTTAGTTTATATTCGAGTTCATTTTCGTCTTTACATAAAACTTCTCTCGCTTTAATCCCACTTGTTTCTCCTACAATACCAGCACATTCCAGTTGGTCCATAATACGCCCTGCTCTATTATAGCCTATAGCGAATTTACGTTGAATTAATGAAGTGGAACCTTGTTGGTGGATAACAACTAATCGAGCTGCATCTTCAAATAGTGGGTCAAGCCTTGTCATGTCAACCTTTTCTACAGAGGGGTACTCTATTTTTTCTTCATCTTCCTCCGTTATGAATTCCTCTTCTTTTTCTTCTGTGTCTATAATTGCCCTGTTTATAGGCGTTTCTACAACTTTGGCATTATTACCGTTGTCAACCTCATTATTGCTTTGAACTGTTTCCTTCTTTTCAACCGACGATAGATGCAATGCAAATCCTATTATAATAAGAAATATAGATACAGAGAAGTGCACACCGCAAATCGGCAATATGATTGCAAGCGCATAGCATATCGCCGAGAAAAGACATCCTGTGTAATTTTTAATCTCATATCCAGAATCAATATTGCTTGATTGCATTCTACGATTAGATATACCATTACTACTGACTTTTGTTCTTGAGTAAATTCCGGTTCCCGGTATTCCGGTTGTTACATAAGTGCCACGCTTCCCAAAGTTAACTTTTGCTCCACGTGGACCAACTGACCAGCTTGTACCGGATTTGCTAATATTCATGTGCACTCCGGGAAGTATCTTAATTCTTTTTCTGAAATATAGTCCCATAGTATTTAGATATCATCTACAATAATATATCACTTACAATATGTTGTTTAACTATCCATAAGCTCCTAACCTGAGCAATTTCTATATCGAAGTCATCAAACTCTTTTTCATTTATTGAATGAGCTATCCAGTATTTTCGAGATACTTCTTGGTCTTTATATCTGCGAATAACTTTAATGTGACCGTGATAATCTCCGGTAATTTCATCTTCAACAACTACTCCGAAAATATTCCCAAATGGAATTGCATTTGGATTATTACGAGGAAGAGTGTATTTTTTGAGTGCAACCCAGCATCCGGCAGGAAGCGCAGGCGTCATTGAATTTCCTACAATTTGGGCAACTCCTTCGCAATCTTTACAATCGGGAAGATACCAATAACGGGTAATATCTTCTGTTTTGCTTATCAATTCTGCCTGACCGGCGGCAAACTTGAAAGTTACTTCTGGAAGAAGATGAAATCCTTTCTCCATAGCTTCTTTATACTCCTTTTCGGAAGTTACAGCTATCCCGTTTGAAGCAGGAATATTGATTGTTTCGCTCAAGGCGTTTTCTTCCTTTAGTGGTGTTCCTCTTCCGGTGAGAATGTATTCTGGATTCGCATTCTCATAATACGAACAAAATGGAGCTATTATTTTAGTAGAAACTTCTCCTGTTTCCCCAGTTCTAAGTTTTGACATCATATTTTTTGTGATGCTTGGAATGGTAGTATACACTTTATAGTCATTTAAGCCAAGCTTTTCCATTACCGCATAAAATCTATCTTTAATAGTTTCCATAGTTCTTGATGGTATCATAAAAGATACTTATATTTGTGCTGGAATCAAGTTGCGGATGATACCAACTAAATTGTTTAACTGTTCCCGCAAGGGATTATATAGACGACTTCACTTCAAACCGCAACTTTGGAGTTGGTCGCTTTACTTATTATTATGGAAAAGAATATTCCCGAAGGTTTTTCTACAGAATTCTTAGACAGCGATGAAGGTAAGGAGTTGTATTCTCAAATACAATCATCAATGACGGATTACCACTTCGTTACTTCACGTTCACTAAAGCGATCCTATTTAATAATTCAAGGAATCCTTCTATTTTGTCGGTGTGTTTCACGCCAGATAAAAGCTTGAGAATGTCATTCTTTCCTTTTTTTGTTATAGTTATAGATTTAGGATTTGCTATACATTCAAGTAATCCTTTTACTACCACATTGCAAGTCGTTATATCAGAGAATTGTGATGTATGGAATAAGCATGCAACTCCATGATATAAAAATCTGTATTCTAATCCCAATGGGTCTTTTCCTAATAATAAATAATGATATATCATCCAGTTGGTGTTTTCAGAAACAGCCATGTTTTTTTGTACCATGAATGATGCTCCAGTTGATATTTCATCAATCTTATCTCTTGTGTTTTTTATGTCAATTATCGTATATATATTCCATCCTATCAAAATTGTAACAAGTAATGATAGAACACCAACCAATACGCCTTGATAGTCAAATCCTAACTCTGCCTTGTGAGGGCAAGAAATACATAATGCAATAATGCTTATCGCTATCGCAATTCCACTCAATACTAAAGCCCAATTTTCTTTCTTCATATTATAATAAGGTATAAACCGCTCTAATAGTTAAATAATGTTTGTTGCTATCCAAAAAGATACTACTTGTTTTGATGGTATCTTTTTAGATAGTATATTTGCATCATCAATCATTCATTGACGCAACAAAGATAAAAAATAGATTGATAGGATAAAATAGTATAAACATATTAAATCACACGGCTATGAGCACGAATTTTAAAAATCAAATGAAAGAGGTCATGAGTTTGGCATGGTCTTTCGTGAAGAGAAACGGTTTTTCAATGAGTGAAGCACTGAAAGTTGCTTGGGCTAACATGAAATTGAAATTGCAGATGAAAAGCAAGATTGTGAAATTCTACTTTCAAAAGGTGGACGGTTCTGTGAGAGAAGCCTACGGTACACTAAATGAAAAGCTGATGCCGGCCATTGCTGGTACTGACAACAGAAAGAAGAACGACACCGTTCAAACTTACTATGATACTGAACGCCAAGAGTTCAGATGCTTTAAGAAAGCTAACCTTTTAAAAATTGCCTGATATGAGAAACTATAGAGTATGTGACAGTGTAGAAGCCTACGGGCTTGAGAAGGCTTTGGATAGGGCTTGTATAGACCTTGATAGAGTTGATAAGATGTCTGACACAGAGGCTTGTGCTTTCTGTAATACCGATACCAAAGAAGAAGCCTTAGAGGTTATCCAAGAAGAGATTGATTACATAGAGTTTCAACTTGATAGAATGGCATTATGATAGAGGCATTGATAGTATTAGGCTGCTTGTATGCAAGTTATAGGCTTTTCAGAAAGCCGGGCGAGAAGTTCTTTTACGATGATTAATCACACGATTGTATCACGCACGACAGCCCTATTGACGGATTGAACGGCAACCGATAGCGAGAATCGGGTAGGGCACTATTGATTGGTTCTTTGGCAAGTCTGTGAAAGCAATTACGGTGTAATTCATAAGCCGTTTTTGCCAACCAAAGATAACGAACGCACATAAGCAAGTTGGGGCTTGCGAGTTGTGCAATGTTTAACAATTAATAGATGTGTAACCATAGTCTTTGAGGTGTAAGTAATGACGGATTAGGCGACCGACACGCACATCGACAATATAGCCCTATTGACAGCTAAAGACTGGCATCCGATAGCAAGAATCGGGTAGGGTACACAACCGCAGCAAAGGTCAGTGCTACTACCGTACTAAAAGCCACGGGCAAAGCGAAGTGCGCACCGTTTTACCTCATCCTTGTACGGGCGGTAAAATTTAAAATCACACGATTATGGGAAAAAGTATGTATAAATCACGTATGCCATATATAGGTATGCCGGTTAAGTGCAAGCATCCCGGATGGGAAAGCAGGATTGGGGCGATTTGCGCCATCAATGGAGATAGAATAACGGTAGAGTTCGGGAAGCATGATTTTGTAGAATTCTACAGTGATGAACTGATTGCAATGACAATGCTATGAAGATAATTATGTTCTCTTTTTCATTGCTTGTATTGCTGTGTATGACAATGATGTTATGCAATTCCATAATAAAGGATGGTCCTCTGTACATGACGGGGATTGTATTGACATCCACAATGTTTATTTTGTCTGTTATACTCGCAGTGATAACCGGTATGGAGTTGCGTAAAAAGTGTTAGTATGGACTGTTTTGTCGTGTTTTATTTTGTGTTTGTACTAGGTGTACCGTCTGTGAAGATAGTGCACCTTTCTTATTTCGGATAAGTGGCGGAATTGGTAGACGCACTCAATACCAGAGCGAGTTCAGTGAAAATCTGTATGCAAGTAATGTTGGACGCATCATGAAAGCAGACATCTCATCCCGGTTCGAGTCCGGGCTTGTCCACGAATCATTAATTTAAAATTAAATCTTATGGCAAAAGAATCAGAAGAAAGAAAAAAAGTCAAAGAGAAGTTGATAAAGAAAAACGATAAGCTACCTTTTTCTTTATCTCTTTATGTGAAAGTGTCCCGTATGGTTCAAGATTTGAATCGTTTGGCGAGAGCCAATCGGCTTGTAGAACCGGAAGATGTACTTTATTCTATTCAGCAAGAAGGAGCTCCTAAAGGGAAGTTCTATGTAGTAAGGAACTACTAATTATCAACTCACACGATTATGGATAGAGTATTTACAGAGCTCACACCCGAATGCGAGATTACAGCACGAATGTACGCACAAGGGTATGAGAAGAAAGAAATTGCAAATCTTAAATGCAGGGCTGTTTCAACGGTAAACAACCAATTACAGAAGGCATTTGATGTTTTGCAGGTGAGGAATGGTCGGGAATTGGCAACCATGCTTTATGAACGGATAGCCGGTGTGAGGCTCACAATGGATTTTTCGCCTATAGTCCGTGTGTCCGTCGCATGTTGCTTACTGTGTATATTTTCTCTGTCGCTTTGCCACGAACAAGGTGATATGAGGAGGTTACGAAGATTTAGAATTGAACATATAGAAAGGGTAAGAGAATGAACATGGAGGATATTTTAAATAGTGGTGCCAATGTTACTTTGACTATAAAGTCCACTGATTTGAAAGAGTTCGCAGAACATCTTGTAAAAAAGACAGTGAGAGGTATCAGGGACTCTTTCATCAGACCGGAAGAGGACTACTTGACCATTAAAGAGGCAAGTCAGATTCTACATACCGATAAGTCAACCTTATGGAGATGGCATAAAATTGGATATTTGTGCAGGTTGGAAATAGGAGGTAAGAGATTGTATCGAAAAAGTGATGTAGATGCTATTCTACAGAAAGAGAATAATTAACCCTTTAAATTTTACGATTATGAGTAATGAGAAAGATTTAGTATTAAGAGATTCTGCATTTGAAATCCAAACAGCGGATTTAAGTAAGAATGAACTTCCTTCTTTGGAAGATGCGCAGGAGTTGCCAATAGATTTGTGTGGCAACTACTGGACGCCTGAACATGCTGGTGAGTTCAAGAAAATGTTTTTTGTGGAAATCAAACCACAAAAGGTCTTGAGTGCAACTAATCCGGACGAACTGATTGATTTGGATTGTGCCACATTTCTTGAAAAGACAGTAAACGGTACTGTTCAGACAGTGACAAACGGTTCCCGTAGGTTGGTTGGTATTCTGGAACAATATTTAGAAAACGGTTCTCTCAAAAGTGGTATGCCTCTTAAAATTACCTACATGGGTAAGAAAAAGAATAAGACCAATAATTTTCAGTCTGACAATTGGTCTGTAAGACCTCTTCGTCTTAACCTACCTGTTGCCGGATGATGGAGGATTTTAATATTGATGATTTTTCAGAGGGGGAAGAACTTAACCCCTCTGCCTATAATCCGGAAGATTATCCTACCAAAGAAACTGTTTTGGATTTTATCGCCTTGAACTGTAATGAGCCTCCTGTCAATATTGACCTGATGGAATTGAGTGTTAATGGAAGTGTAAAACGTGACCCTATGGAAATGTATCTTCAAAGTAAGTATATTTCTTCCTCTAATTTGAAAAATGCTCTTAAAACACCGCGCTCTTTCTATTATGATTGGGAACGGGTTTTTGAGGAGAAAGAGAAGCCTCACTTTCAATTAGGAACCTTTGCCCACATGGCATTTCTGGAACCACGTCTATTTGAACTTGTAAAAGTAGAGCCTAATTGTAATCAGGCGTCCAAAGAAGGGGTGTTAGCTATGATTCGGTATTATAATGAACTATTAGCGAAAGAAGCAGGCTATGTGAAAGAGGTTGAAGATGATATTCCTTCCGTTAATTGGAATTTCAATGTTTTAAAAGAATACCGGGATAGATTGAGACAAACCTGCATTGATTTGGGGTATTCTTTCATCAGCGAAGAAATGAGCATGATTATTAATGCTCTGAAAAGGAACTACTACTGGTATGGTGGTGGTATCATACAGCAGCTTTTAAAAGGTGCTTGTTCGGAAGTTTCTTTTTATGGACGAGACAAGGAAACCCAACTTGATGTAAGGGTTCGACCGGATTATTTCAATATAGAAGAGAATATCGGTGTGAATGCCGTAATCTCTTTTAAGACCACACGTGCCGATGACCTTGGTAAGTTCTACTACGATTGTGCCAAACTCAAGTACGAGCTCTCAGAAGGTATGTATCAGGAAGTAATGAGCAGTATTACCGGGCGAAAATTCAATGTAACTATAATGATTATGTTGCAGACGGTAGAGCCTTATGATGTAGCCGTTCTCTTCTGGTCTCCCGATGATTTGGCAAATGGGAAATATAAGTATCACTACGCTCTTTCGATTGTTAAAGATTGCTTTGAAAAGAAATGGTTTCCCGGCTATGATGCCAAGGCAGAAGAAGGTGCCCGTGGTATTATCGACATGCAGCTTCCTGAATGGAGCCATAAACTGCTTCATCCGGTGGCCATTGATGATTTTGAATGAATGGAACTGTGCAAAACCGATATTCAAACGATAGAGCGTCTTCTTAGGCAATGTTCTGAAAGAATAGAGAAGTATGCGCCTAAGACTTCCCCCGCTCAAGATTTATGCAGGCGTTGCAAGAAAATGATTAAACGAATAAACAATAAGAAATGACAGATTTAAAAGATTATTTGCCGGATGAAATAATATTCAAATTACCGACAACAGTAAAATTCCCCGAAGTGATTTTTCCTGATTGCATTTGCATGGATGATGTGAAGAAAAAACTTTCGGAACATTTTGTAACCATCCAAGAAAAGGATGTAATTGCTAACCGGGTGATGGATGAGTATGAAATATCCATTATTCGTGCCAATTATGGTGAAATAGCCGAGGAACAAATACCGGAACTTGAAAGCCAGTTTGAAAGTCTGAAGGCAAAATTCAATGCAGAGAAGAAAGATTTTGAAGCAAAGATTTCGGCTTTAAACACCCAATTCAAAGACTTGGTTAATTTGGCTAAAAAAGGTCTCAAGGATTATCCTTTGAAGATGATTGATACCTTCCGCATTCCAGTAATGGGGTATTATTTGTATTATTCATGGGTGAATGAAGCTTTTCGTTTGGCTTTGGTGCAAGAGATTCCTAAGCATGAATATAATGACCTGTTCAATTCGGGTGAAATGAACCAGGAAGCATTTAAATCCCTTGGGTATGAATTACCGGATATTGAGGTTAAGGATACCCGTAAGAATCTTCGCAAATTTGGTAAAGGCGAGGAAGTTGTAGAGGTTTGGGAAGAGGAAGGTCAGGATGTATGGTTAGAACATTGGATTGAGGATTTCCTTGATGAAAATAACGGTGAGATAATTCCTATACAACGCCATGAGTGGCACAGAGTTTCGATTGAAGAAAGTCCATGGAGAAAAGAGGAGAACTATGACGAGACTGAAGTACAAGAAAGGAAGGCCGTCGAAGTATCAGACGAGTTTGAAGAATAACCCCTATTGGGAAGAAGTAAAACGTAAGGTTCGTGTTCGTGACGGACACTGTTGCCGGATGTGTGGCAAGACCTATAATCTGGAGATTCATCATAAAACCTACCAGATAGGCGGTATGTCTATTGTCGGACATGAATTGGAACATTTGGGTTGTTTGGTAACTCTTTGTGAAGAGTGCCATGCGAAGGTTCATGAAAGATAACTTTGTTAACCTGCCTGCCCGGTCTGTGAAGATATGGCGGGTAAATGAGGGAATGTAGCTCAGCGGATAGAGCGCCGTGTGTGGTGGAAGGTTGAGAGTTCGAGTCTCTCAAGATATACTCTTAGCTTAACGGGAGAGCACCACAAACGGTAGTCGGTGGTTCGAATCCACCTGTTCCCACAAACTTGTGTTGGAAAGGGGACATGAAAGTGTTCGGTTGCAAATGGTTATTTCTGTAATGCGTATGCGGATAGTGTCCCCGATGCTATCAAGTGAGCAGTGCTACTGAACTGCATGAGAATTATATGTAATATCCCGTAGAATGCGCTTCGAGGCTTTTAATTCTAAATCAACAACTTGTCATTGTATGAATGCAAAACAATTTTATGATGAGGTCGTAAAACTTCGTCGTTTGCAAAAGAAATATTTTTGTATTCGTTCCTCTGGTACTTTACGTACCAGCAAAAAAACAAGAAAAATTTATTGATAGTGAAATAGACCGTGTTGAAAGATTGATTCAAAAACACCGTAATACTAATTTATTTGACCATGAGACAGATAAGCAGGAAACAAGCACAGTTGAATAGAGAGGTTGCTGCAATAAAGAAGAACTTACCTCCATGTTGTGCAATTTGTGGTAGACCGATGTCGGACGCTGCACATCTTGTTCCTAAGAGTATGTACCCGGAACACTATACCAATCCCTTAAATGTCGTTGGATTATGCAGGGAATGTCATAATAAGTATGATAATAATTTAGCCTTCAGACAAAGACAGAAACATCTTATTGAGCGTGTGAAGTCTTTTGATGAATGTGCGGCAAACAGATATTTTCATTTATGAACAGCTATCAATTGATTTCCAAACTCCGTAAGGTTCGGGGTGACACTTATCTTTCTACAGCTTCTCAGGCTCTTTATCACGAACTTGTTGCTATCTGTAATGATATGAAGTGGAAAGAAGTGTTTTTCATCCGTAGTAGCCTGCTTTGTGCTAATTTGGATATATCTGATAATACTTTGCGTAAATCAAGGGAAAGTCTTGCTGGCGCTCAGCTCATATACTATAAAACCAGCAAGGATAGACGTATAGGATGCTATTATTCATTTGTCAAAAGCATAGATGATGATGTTATATCGTCCTCAATATCTCCCGCAATATCATCCTCAAAAAATGCGGATGAAACTTCGGATGATATTGCGGGTGAAAACGTTAGTAGTAATATAGACACCTCCTCAATATCATCTTCAACATCATCCGCAAAATTTGCGAATGATAAAATAACATCATTCGCAATATCATCCGTAAATTTTGCGGATGAAAGTCAAATTCCACATATTATAGATAATATAAACATAAAACAAGAGGATAGTCTCGCGCATACGCACGAGAGCTCCCCACTTCCAAAGAAAAAATCCCGAAAGGAGATAAAGGATGAAAAACCTCTGGTCTATCCGTTTTCTTCAATAGCATTCATGTCCGCTTGGGAAACGCTTCGTCAGACACCGAAATGGAAAAAGAAACTTAATTACGCTTTGCAACTTTCACTTGATAAACTTTCCAAATTTGAAGAAGAATTTGCTATCAGGCAGGTTGAGAGAGCGATAGAATCTGGTTGGACAGGTGTGGTGTTTACTGGAACGGAGAGAGATTATCAAGAATGGCTAAATTTAAAATACAATGGAAGCAATCGGAAAACAGATGCAAAGCCGGACGAAAGCTCCGCCGGCATCCAATCAATCATCTTCGGTAAATAAGGCTAATCAGAAGCAATGGAGCAGGGTACAGGCTGACATATATTGGCGTAATCAACTCGTTGCATCTATGAAAACAATCTCGCCAGTCTTTATGGTTGATGATAGTAATCGCCAATTATTGAAAGCCCTTTATCAATGGGTTTGGGGGATTCCCGGAGTATTGGATGTAAGCAAGGGATTATTATTACATGGCTCTATCGGAGTTGGCAAGTCCACTTTGCTGAAAGGGCTACAGAACTATGCGGCAAAAATCGCCCGCTATTGTATTGGCGGCGCGGATGCTGGATTGACCTTTCAGTTCACCAGTGCTGCCGAGATTGCCTTGCTGTTTGCCGAGAAAGGAATTGTCGGGTTAAACCAATACACAGACAGATCATGTATGCACAATCTTGCCATTGACGAGGTGGGACGGGAACCTATGGATGCCAAACACTTTGGTACGGGCATCAATGCCATTCAGACCGTCTTGCAACTGCGCTATGAGCAGAGATATTGTTTCTACACCCACATGACTACCAATCTGGACCCGGACAAGGAGTTTTCCCAACGGTATGGGGATTATATTGCCGACCGGGTGAAAGAGATGTTCAATGTAATTAAAATTGAAGGTGAAAGCCGAAGATAATGGCAAAGAAAAAAGATATACCACCTGCACCCGTCCGCTGCCGCCAATGCTCATACTCCATGGATTTCATAGAGAACTCTTGCCTATGCAAGGTCAAGGGCCATAGGGTGTGCGCGTGTGACCGGTACGGGAGGATATGTGACAAATTCAAGAAGAAATAATTTTATGGACATAGAACTTGAAAAGAAAATTGAATTATTGGAGTGGCAGCGTGACAACGCACTGCGCCTGAGCCACCCGTTGGTGGAAAAGATGTTTCAGCGCATGATTGACGAACTTGCCAAGGAGAGCAGGAACAGAAGGATGAACGACAAGAAGCGGAAGGATGAATAGTAAACTAACACATGGCTCTCTGTTTAGCGGTATTGGCGGTCCAGAAATAGCTGCTGAAATGATGGGCTGGAAAAACGTGTTCCATTGCGAGATAAACCCGTTCGGGAGAAAAATACTTGATTATTGGTTTCCAAACAGCAAAAGTTATGAAGACATCACGAAAACAGATTTCAGAGAATGGAGAGGAAAAACCAATGTCCTCACCGGAGGTTTCCCCTGCCAGCCTTTTTCTTGTGCCGGACAACGAAAGGGAGCGGAAGATGACCGCTATCTCTGGCCGGAAATGCTACGAGCGATACAGGAGATTCAGCCCGATTGGGTTGTTGGTGAAAACGTTGCTGGAATCCTCACGATGGTACAGCCAGGCAGTGAAACTCCGTTGGGAAGCGAAGAAACTCTATTCGGAGAAGATAACAGAAAAAGAACATTGCATCGGCAGGAATATGTCGTCGAAACAGTGTGTAACGACCTTGAACGTGAAGGATATTCCGTCCAACCGGTTGTTATTCCGGCTTGTGCCGTCGGAGCACCGCACAGAAGAGACCGCGTCTTCTTTATTGCCCGCCGTGCAGACGCAGGGAATGAAGCGGTGCAACAAGAAAGGACAGACGGAGCCTTATCCGATAAATATGTTACCCACACCGACGGCAAGAAGCTTCAGAAGCGGCTCGAAACCGGAAGACGGACGGACGAAGCGGAAAATAGAGCAAGGATGGACAATGGAATTGAACGATTTGGCAGCTTGCGGAATGCTCCCTACTCCAGCAGCGAGGGATTATCAACCCTCCGTTTCCCCACAAGCATTGAAAAGAAAAAACGGGGAAATGAGGACGGATGCTCTGTGCAACCTTCCGGTAATGTTAGGAGAGCATCATTCGCAGAACGGTGGAAAAACTTCCCAACTCAATCCCCTGTTTGTAGCCGAGATGATGGGATTTTCACCGGATTGGACGGTATTGCCTTTTCAAAGTGGCGGCAGGAATCGATAAAGGCATACGGCAATGCTATTGTCCCACAAGTAATGTATGAGATATTCCTGGCAATAGAATCTATAGAAAAAGGCAAATAGTATGAACATTCACCAGACAGTTCCCCGCTCGGATTGCACCTCCTTCGCCAAGTGCGGCAAGCACTCACTTGCCTATTGCAGGAGGTACGGCGCGTCCGAATGCGGGCCATGTGAAATCGTAAGGAGGAAACCCCGTAACCGGGTGGTCGTTGACGGGGTGGAGCGTAAACTGTGCACCCGTTGTGGAAGAGCACTTCCGTTATCTCGGTTTTTCGATAGGACAGCCCGTCGTAACGGTAAGGAATACCATCTGAAAGCGTCATGGTGCAAGATGTGTATGACAGAGGTACAGAGCGAGCGGAATAGAAAAAAGAGAAATGAATTGAGATTAACGTGTGCAAAAAGAAGCCATTTCTGCACATGAAGTATTAACACGAGCGGAAACCAGTGTTTTTTGCTCATAACAAGAATAAAATATGGGAAAAGGTAAAAGACTAAAGAAGAGCACTGTATCAAAAAGAAGACGCAGTGCTGCAACTTACAGAATGGAAATGTCAAACATTTATTTGACAAGTGGGTTCATTACCATAGAAATAGCAAACAAATCGATGTGACCACAGTGCATATAATGAGTTGCAATAATTTAAAATTCGACACTTTATCTTTATTCGGGTATGCCCTTTTAATCGGAATGCGTATGAAACGTCTAATTGATGCTATAATAAAGAAATGGTTCTGCTGCCATGAGTGGGAATTCTTATTTGAAAGGAAAGTAGAAGTTGTTGATGATTGGGGCGATAGCAGTTGGTACACTGTCTATCACTACTTCTGCAAAAAGTGTGGTAAATACAAGAAAATTAAAAGTCATTGATTATGAAACAGACATTGGAAAAAGCTAAACAAGAATACATAGAAAAACATGTATCTCGCAATGAGTATGCAAGTTTTGGAGAAGCTTTCATAGCTGGTGCCGAATGGAAAAAGAATAAAGCTATTGAAGTCCTTTCCTCTGTGTTGGAAAATTGGATGCATGGTGGTGATGCAGACTGTATTATTGCCGAGTTTGAAGAAAAATTAGGAGATTAGATATGAAAATACAGAATGGAATAATAATAGACGGAGTGCTGCATGAATTGAAAGTATCAAATCGTGACGATTGTCTTAGATGTTCATTAAGTGAACTGTGCAATGAATTTGATAACGCTTGCATTTGTTGGATTAACTTAGACTCAACGTCAGAGATGGCAAATGTCGAGTTTATACGTATCGGCGAAGTAATAGATATAAAAATGGATAAGGAGAAATAACCCTCAAAACAAGTAAGAAAGGAACAAAATTATGATATTAAAACAAGCCCAAAAATTGTATGAAGATTCAGTACAGGCAAAAATGACTCATGCCGACAACTGTATGACTCAATCGCAACTTGAATATATTGGCAGAACCATTTGGGGATTCACTCCCGACAAACAAGCAAAGGTGCTATTCACCAAGATAGGCAAGAGAGTATCTACTGTTATAGCATCAAAAGAAGCATTTATTAAAGAATTTGGTAAACCTGTTGTCTGTAAATGTCCGGTATGTGATATGTATTATTTGGCTTATAGAAAGCCCGTCGATGCTCACGATGAACTAAATGCTCAGTGTCCAAAATGCGATTCACTTGGTTGTGATTCGGATATTGTACACTTGGAGACAAACCGTAAGTTTTGGCTAAATGACAAGATCACTAAAATTCTTGTTCCCAACAAAGATCCGGAACGGGTAGCAACTATGTATGATTCGGCTGCGGAAGATTTCCCGGCACAATATGATATGCTACTGCCTGATGGTAAGAGGTGTTCTGATTGCATAAAAAGTAATACCTGTTGCAATGTATTTGGTCAGAAGGAAAGTGACACTACCTGCCAATGGCATCCTTCCAGATATTCACCGAAGGAATAACCCTCTAAACTAATCAGTAATGAATATTATGACACGAAAGGAATGCTTAGATAAGATTCAAGAAGCAGTTGACAATTTAGATACACTTCTTGCTGTAATAAAGTTACCATCTAAAACTACAATTAGGTGGGATTGTGAAGTATATGCAGATGAAGCGGACAAAATCACGAATGCGCTCAATGCCCTACATACCAATTATGGGAACGAGACGAGAGAGGAATTTTGCATAGGATTAGATAACGAATAACAAGAATAGAAATGAATAATGAATTTATTGATGGTGTTTGGTTTGCCGTTCAACATATTGTAGTAGTCAGAGATATGCCAGCAATCGCAGCAGGAATAATTAAGGAAGCAAATCTTTCAATTGATGACTGTAAAGTTGCACAAAAAAGGAGTGGTTCTTTCAGCGAGCAGATGAGAAAGTTTATTAAAACTGAATTAAAGTAAAACAAGTAAGAAAGGAATAAAATGAATCTGCAATCTAAGATAGATTACTCCATCTCCTTGCTTCGCAAATGTGAACAGATGGCACTTGACTACGACTCGGATAACGGCTTTTATTTAGCTTTCTCCGGCGGCAAGGATAGTCAAGTCCTCTACCATCTTGCGGTAATGGCAGGAGTGAAATTCAAGGCTCACATGAACCTTACAAGCATCGACCCTCCGAACGTTATTCGCTTCGTAAAACGGAACTACCCGGATGTGGAACTGATAAAGCCTAAAATGTCTATTTATGACATGGCTCTAAAAAAGCATATTATTCCTACACGAACGATGCGCTGGTGTTGTGCTGAATTTAAAGAAATGTCCGGTGCAGGTAAAGTCACCTTGATTGGTATTCGTAAAGCTGAAAGTGTGCGGCGCTCTAAACGTGAAGAAATTGAGATTAGCGGCCATAAATTCAGCGGGAACTTCGACCAATTTTCCGAGCATAAAGAAAAGATGGTTACGTGTGTCGGTGGCAAGGATAAAATACTTATTTCTCCTGTTCTTTACTGGACTGATAGGGACGTATGGCAGTTTCTTAACTTGAATAATATACCGCACTGCAAATTATACGATGAAGGCTATAAGCGTATTGGATGTATTCTTTGCCCGATGTCTAACTACAAACAGAAGCTAAAAGACTGCCAGCGTTTTCCTCATGTGAAGCGAAAGTGGATACAAACAATTCAAAAACTGATTGATGCGGGATATCTCAATCGTAACTTTACCGATGCCGAATTGGGGTTTAATTGGTGGATAAGCGATAAAAGTTTCGACAAATATTATGCAGATGAAGTGCTGCAGCAGAAGATAGAGTTTAACTAATAACAAGATAGATATGAGTAGAATGAAACAAATGCTACTAGCGACAGCAGCAATGTGTGCCGTAGCACAAAGATACGATCCGTACTCTGTAAACCGTAAAGAAGGAATGACTTTTAATCCTGACTATAAAGTTAAGACTTCAGTTAAAGAGCTTCGAGAATTTACCATAAAAGAAACTAGGATTATGGCATACTCTAAAAAGGATGCTATTAAGCGATTAAAACATAAGAAATGACACTAAAGCAAGAGGTATTATGCCCCCGTTGCAAAGGTAAAAGACGTATTTTCGATACAACAGAATGTGCCTTTACCGCAGGGGTTTCACTAATCTTAGGCATGTCGGATTCAAATTTGAAAGACGTTTGTCCAAAATGCAATGGAAAAGGTATTATTTATCGAAAAATAATTATTGAAAAAAAATGAAACAACAAGATTTTGACGAAGCAATAAAAAGACTTCCTTCACCAGTAAAAATAGATACCGATATATACATTATTCCCTGTATCAATGCATGTTGCCGCTTTGTTTTTGAAAAACAACATTTCTATACTAACCCACAGGAGAATGAATTAGTCATGTGGGTTTTAAAAGAAATACGATATTAATAAAAATCAAAAAAGGAGTCGATATGCGTGAAGATATAATGTACATGATAACCTACCCAAATGGTACACTTGTGATGAATACTCAAAAATATTACCGAAGAGATTGCGTCAGGTACTGGCTGGACGGAACTAATTTGACATGGGAACAGATGTATAAGAAAGGTTTTCGCTGTAAAAAGGTGAAAGTTACATTTGAAATAATTGATTAATAATAAAACAGAAAATATGAAACAGACAGTAGAAGAAGCGGCAATGAACTTTGCAAATTATGAATCCAATATTTTAGATAAATTGCCTTTTAAGGTAAAAAATGTGGTCGATTATGACAATGGGCTGACGAGAGGTTTCAAGGCTGGTGCTGAATGGCAGGCAAAGCAATCACCGTGGATAAGCGTAGAGGATGCAATACCTAACAAACAAGCAAAAGGCATGTGTCAAGTGAAATATGTTGATGGTAGTATTGATGAAATGGCAATGCGAGAAGTGAATAAATGGATATATCCCTACATCAAGACTGGATATGTTACTCATTGGATGCCCATCCCCTCTTTCGATGAGATATTCGAAGCAAACAAGGATGTGCTGGAACGGATTAAGGAGAAAGCCGCATGGCTCAAACAGATTTATGAGGCACCCAATCCGGAAGTTGATAAAATCGTTGCGGAGCTAAAAGAAGATGCCAAGCTAATGCCCAAGAACATAACTAAAGATGAAGAGATTGCTTGGATATTGAAAGAGGCCAACGGAGAAGATGACTTTGAGAAGCTCCAGGCGATTATTAGCGAAGATGTAACGGTTCAGACCGAAAAATTGAAGGAAAGCATTGTAGCCCATTTCCAAGAGGCGTGCGGTGCTTCATATTCCTTCCGGGATATTCTTGACAACCTCGATGATGATGCGATTCAAGAGGAAATTATCAAGTGGGCGCGATGCAATTTTTTGAGATTACAAATTATTGGAGAGAAAGGAGAAATGCAATGAAAGCAAGAAGATTTTTAGTGTTGATATTGATTGTTGTCATTCTGACAAACGCAATCTATCTGTTTTTTGAATACAGAAAAATGAAGTCTGAAACGGAGTATTGGAAGTTAAGAAGTAGTTACCTTATCGAGTTAATTGAGCAAGAGAAGAAAGGGGAATGATATGCTTGAAATACTGAAATTTATATTCTCTGATTTTTGGCATTGGATTGGAACGGTGATATTGGTTGCCGTCCTTGCATCAGCCCGGCTGTTTGATGTTTATTTAGGAAATAAAAATAATAAAAAAGATTTATGATACACAAAGTTATAACAGTAAAGCAGCCTTGGGCAAGGCTTATTGCCCAGGGGGTAAAAAATATAGAAAACCGTACTTGGAAGACAAACTACCGGGGGCGGGTCCTTATACATGCAAGTTCCATTCCCGTTAAAATGATAAATCCTAATAACGTTTTCACCAAGGAGCAATGGAATAGCTTGTCAGATGGGATTCAGAAAGAGATTATTTGCGGAAAAGATTATGTAAATTCTGCTATCATTGGAAGTGTCGAAATTGTGGATTGCGTTGTGAATCACTCTTCCATCTGGGCAGAGAAAGGGGTTTATAACTGGGTACTGGCTAATCCTATCCTTTACTCCAAACCTATTGAGAACGTGAAAGGGAAACTGTCTTTCTGGGACTATTCCGGTATTAAAGAGGTAAAAATTGAGTGTCCGGAATGTGGCAGTATAGAAATAGCTGTCGAAGATTATACGACGGCTCCGTTCCCGACTTATCTGCATCGATGCAACAAGTGTGACTATGTGATTATGGAAAGTGAGTGGAATGTAATAAAGTAGGATATGGAATTTGATTGGTATTGGTTTGTTGTAACAGTTTTGATAATCTGCGTTACTGTATATAACTGTTTAAATAGCTATTGGAAACATAAGTATAGGGATGAGAACAAAGGTGACTGATAGATACAAAAAAGGCTATCTATCCCAGACAGCCAATCTTTGTTTAACCTTAATCTAATACTATGAAAAACACATTGCAAAGGTACGGATTTGTGGGAGTTATGCAAATTATGAGCCTTTGTTCAGCCATCTTATAACATGGTTTAGCAAACGGATATGTATGTTAACCATTAACGTAATGGATTTATAAAATTAACAAATGGGCAATGAAAAGAAACGAAGAAATTTGGACTGATGCGAAATGTGCAGCCCTTCGAGTTGAGTTCCTTACCAGTCGTGAGGAACTCTTTTTGTATGCAAAAGCCATCTATTCCGCTATGATGTGGGGTAGGGAGGTGAACGAGCAAAATCGGATTATTCAGGAAAAGAATAACTCTGTAAAATAAAAAAAGGAGAACCAAGCGCACGACCACTCAATCCTCCCTCACACGATTATGATGCAAATATACTATTTACTTTTAAAATAATCGTGTTATGGAGTTGGATTTTAACAAAATAATTCGTCTTAAAAAGATTCGTATCGAGAAATCAGAACTTTCAGAGGAAGAAAATGCCTTGACCGCCCCGGTCCTGAAAGACAAGAGCCTTATCCATGAAATCTACAAAATATTCATTGAGTTGCTGAATGAGAGAGGATGTCCACCGAATATTGACAGTGTTACCCAGCGGAAGAAGTTCATCTTCATTATCCTGTATCTGTTTTCTCCAAGCTCGCTTGCTGGTGGAAAAATGACAGCTGGGTTACGTGAAGGAATGTCAAGAGTATTGGGGATTCAGTCCAAGAGTACAATTTCCGACAATTGTGCTGATGTCGTGTTTTTGTATCAGAACTATGGGGATTTCAGTGGAGATATAAAGTATCTTTACACCGAAATCGTAAATCGGTTAAAATTCAAAGGGCTAATCAATTAATGAGCCGGGGCTTAGTGCTCCGGCTTTTCTCTATCACATAGGGCTTCTAAAGTTATGTGTACAATCTTCAATTACATCATAATCTCCAATGAATAATCCTTCTACAAGACAGTTATAATCGGAAGGAGAACAACCATTCCAATATTTTTGTGGATTTCTAATATCTTCATCGCTGAAAAGATATGAATCTGCCCAAAATATAAAACCTGAACATGAAAGTTTAAATATTTGATAGCCATACCTATGGTGTCTAATTAATTCTTTCAGCCATATTTCAACATCCTTCTCCAAACATACATAAAAACAATTCTTTCTACTTGGCAAATTGGAGTAGTTTTGTAATCTGCACTCTTCAAACTTTGATTCTATTTCCTGTTTTAGAGTATGTTCTATTAATGCCTTTTGTATTGTATGATTGATTAACTCGCAGTCTGTAATCCTCATATATACATATGTGATAAAATATTGCATTGTTTACTGTTTGTATCATAATTATTCTCCTTTCTCTATTTTAATTTTCTTTCCGCAGTGAGGACAAGTGATAGTGTTATCGTTCTTTTCTTCTCCTATCAATTCTACTATAGATACATTCAAAGCATCCGCAATCTTTATGATATTATCAAGAGATGGTGACGATTTCCCGGTCACAATATTGCTAACTGCAACCTTTGAAATACCCACTTTTTCTGCAAGCCAAGCAGAAGTGACGTTTCGCTCGCTCATTATTTCTTTTATTCTCAAATCCATACACTAAACTTTATTTCAATTACTCCGCAAAGTAATGCAAACTTTATCATATAACCTAATATTGATAAAGTTTGATTTATTAAATATTCTTAATTGATAAAGAAAACTATATCAAAAGTGTTGTTTTTAATAAAGTTCTCTTTGTCTTTGAATCGTCAGAAACGAAGTAATAACAATTAAAAGATATACGATATGAAGACTTTGACAAGCGATTACAGAAAAGAGATTAAAGATGCGATGAAGCAAGTAAGAGAAGCCTATCACAGATGTCAATCTTACCGCTTCTTTGAGAGCGTGCATAGCATCTATCGTTGCGTTTGCTGATTCATTCTTTGCTCTGTCATAGTCTCTGACGTTTCTTGCTTGGTCTTGAACCTTTTCAGCATCTTCAATTTGCTTGAGGGCTGTACAAATGGCTTGTATGATATTCATGTATACCACAAGGTTGTAGAACTTGATTTAAGAGATTCAAACAAGTAGATTTAACCGGCAGGGCTTTTGCCCTGCGCAATATAGAAGATTATGAATACAAAAGAAATAGAAATTGGTTTGAGGTATAGAGTTTCAGGTGATTTAGCTAACGGCCACTATGCAGATGGCACACCTTGTATAGTACATGAAGATGTAGTAAGGGTGATAAAGAGAGTCACAGATACTCATGTTATTTGTGAGTGCGGTCGTAGATTTATTATTAATGATAATCTCAAAATCGAGAAGTTCTAAATTTAACCGGTAGCTTTCGGGCTACCACAATATAGATGATTATGAAAGCGGATTTAGTTTTAGTTATCAGCCCCGAAGCCCCACTGATGAAACAACTGGGCAAGGTATTGGGTAAGTTATGTAGTATGTGCGATTTTACCACCATAGAGAGGGGTGAAAAGTACATCACCATACAGCATGATGAAACCGGGCTTGTAGTGGCTTACACGAGTGAAGAAAGATTGAAAGCGAAACTTTAAATATAAATGATTATGAACTCAATTAATGTAAACGGTTGCAGCGTATGTCAACCCGGTAAAGAGAATTACACTACCTACAACACCAGGTTGCGAGGTAAGAGAGTGAGAATGTACCAGTACGACTACCGTACTGAAAGTGGCGAACTGTTTGCTTGTTGTGCGCCTACTTTAGAGGCATGTAGAGAAAGACGGGACAAATGGCTTAGTTCACGACAATAAGCCGATTGTCGTGTATAACGATTGAAGATATTTCGTTATCTTCGGTTGTGGTAGTATCTTTGGGGTACTATCGCGGAATGGAGCAGTTGGTTAGCTTACCACTTTGACTTGGTGGGGGTCACAGGTTCGAGTCCTGTTTCCGCAACTATGAATATTAATTAAAAAAATGACACGATTATGAACATTTTAACGCTTAGTATTAAGCAAAAGTTTTTTGATGAGATTCTTTCTGGTAAAAAAGGTTTTGAGAGGCGAGAAATAAAGCCAAGTAATGTTGAAAATTACGTTTCTTTTATCGTTGATGGTAAAGAATATGAGAGAGAAGAAGATATTCCAGATGGTGATTCAGAAGTAATGGTTAAAGCTAAATCGTATGATAAGCTTAAACTGGTTACAGGCGAATATAAAGGTAAACGCCCATATCTTATCGTTGAAGTAAAAGATGCTCGTGTGGAGTTTCTATTTGATGAAAACGGTGATTTTATCACTGGAACAGAAAAAGGTAAAGAATACGCCATAGCGCATATAGTGTTTGAGTTAGGCAATATAGTAGAAATATTTAAAGGTGAAAAATAGGCTGAGTCGGAGAAATTAAAAGAAGAATCAATCGTACCACAGGTATTAGTAACCGTGGGCGTAGGGTAAATGCCGGTAAAGCGGCAGTAGGTCATCAATCAGGGTTTGGAACAAGGGCGCAAAAGCGTTCTGACCTTGTTGTTGCATTTGGAGGTGATTAATGAACGCCTTGATTATGCAGAAAACGAAAGAAACAATATTGCACGCATCACAGAAAAGTGATACGGCGATATTGTTTTTTTCTGCGACTGGCAAAGATAGCATTGTCTTGTTGCATTTGCTTCAAAGTCAGTTTAAAAAGGTTGTATGTTGCTTTTTGTACCATGTGAAAGGGCTGGATATAGTAGAACCTTTCTTTAATTGGGCACGCTCTTATGGAAATGTCGAGGTAGTTCAGTTGCCTCATACTGATTTATACAACTTCAAAATGCAAGGTTTATTAAGTGCGAAGCATCTCGATGGGCTAAAAAGGTTGAAGCTACGTGATATTGAAGACTATCTAAAAATTAAGTATCAAACTGAAGTTATCGTATATGGAATGAAGATATCTGATTCTTTCGTCCGTAGAGGCATGTTTAACAAAGCCGCCAAGTCAGATATTCATTTTGATTATGAAAAGTATTATCCTATCGTGAACTGGACTAATAAAGATTGTCTTTCGTATATCAAGTTGCATAAACTACCGGAACCGCTGAAGCTGGGGAGTAAAAGAGGTAGTTCGGGTATTAATTTCCGCCCTGAAACAATATTGTACATTAAAGAACATTATCCGAAGGATTACAAGAAGATTATCAAAGAATTTAATTTAATAGAAGCCAAGTATGGAGGAAGTTAGTAAATATCAGAAATTTGAAACTGCTACTATTAATCGTGGGCAAATTAAAAATGCAGAATATAACCCTCGAAAAATATCAGATTCAGCCAAGAAGAAGTTGAAAGATAATATAAAACGAGTGGGACTTCTTGATACTATTGTGGTGAATAAAAACACGATGAATATAGTGTCAGGGCATCAGCGTATATCTATCCTTGATTCGCTTGAAAGGAAAAAGGACTATAACCTGACAGTTGCTATGATAGATTTGTCCGAGAAAGAAGAAAAGGAACAAAATATATTTTTCAACAATACAAAAGTTCAGGGTGAATTTGATACAGATATTTTGGCTTCAATGTTGAGTGATATAGATTTCGAGTGCGCGGGTCTTGATATTAACGATGTTGGTATTTTAGGGGTTGAAGTAGATTTACCCTCAATAGAAGAACCAAGCGAAGCAGATAAGGAGGTTATGAAGTTGAATAACGAAATTTACGACAATAAACGTGAGATGCGAAAAGCTGTAATGAACCATTCTCAAACAAAGAATGAAGAATCAGTAGATACATTCGTAGTTCTTACTTTCAGTAACCAAAGTAATAAAGAAGTGTTTTTGCAACGGTTCGGATTTAGACCGCAAGAAAAGTATATCAAAGGTGAAGTTTTATCGGATATGGTAGAGAGAGTAGATTAATATGGCAAAGCCGAAGTTTGACTTTAAAGACCCCCATAATCTCATTCGTATAGAAGGATGGGCGAGAGATGGATTAGACGATAAGCAAATTGCTGCAAACATCGGCTACAATGAAACGTATTTCTCTGAATTGAAAGGTAAAATCCCCGAATTATCCAAAGCATTAAAAAACGGGCGTGCGCCTCTTGAGTTGAAAGTAGAAAACACTCTTTACACGAAAGCTACCGGAATGAAAGTAAAAGTCCAGCAGGCTATCAAGGTGAAAGATGTTTATTACGATGAAAATGGTAGGCGGTGTGAAAATGAAAGGATAGAAATTGTGGAATTAGAACAAGAGATTCCTCCTGACACAACGGCTAGTATCTTTTGGCTTAAAAATCGCAAGCCTGAACAATGGAATAAACCAGCTCCAAGAATTGATGAAGATGCTGATATTCCAACAGACATAGAGCACGGCATCAACATTGATTCTTGGATTAAAGACAAGCTGAAATGATAGTACCTCAAGAAATTTACCATCCATTATACGAGGATAAGGAAAAATTTATAATTCTTATCACCGGTGGGCGTGGTAGCGGAAAGTCTTTCAATGCTTCTACCTTTATTGAGCGGTTGACTTTTGAAATGACTCCCGTAGAGAAGATAGTTCATCAGATTCTTTACACCCGTTACACGATGGTTTCTGCCGGTATGTCTATCATCCCCGAAATGATGGAGAAGATAGATTTGGACGGTACCACGAAATATTTCAAGACCACAAAGACGGATATAGTCAATAAGATGACTAAGAGCCGTATCATGTTCCGGGGTATCAAGACTTCTTCCGGGAACCAGACTGCAAAACTGAAATCCATTCAAGGCATTACGACTTTCGTCTGCGATGAAGCGGAAGAGTGGACAAGCGAAGATGAGTTCGACAAGATAATGCTCTCCATCCGCAAGAAGGGTATTCAGAACCGGATTATTATCATAATGAACCCATGCGATTCCAATCACTTCATTTACAAGAAATACATTGAGAAAACTCACAAGCTGGTGGAGATTGACGGTGTACAAGTTCAGATTTCCACTCATCCGAATGTGCTCCACATTCATACGACTTACTTTGATAATTTGGAGAATCTTTCACCGGAGTTTCTAAAAGAGGTAGAGGATATGAAGGTGAGTAATCCTGAAAAGTATGGTCATGTGGTTATCGGCCGGTGGGCTGACGTTGCAGAAGGTGCTGTGTTCAAGAAGTGGGGAATTGTGAAAGAGTTCCCGCAGGAATGTAAAAAGGTAGGAATAGGGCAGGACTTCGGCTTTACTAATGATCCTTCCGCTGCTGTAAGATGTGGTATTATTGATAACCGTTTGTATGTTGATGAACTTTTCTATGAAACGGATATGCTTTCGTCGGCTATTGCCAATAGGTTAAAGCCTTTCTCTATGAAAGTTTTTGCCGATTCGCAAGACCCTCGATTGATTCAAGAGATAAAGAACAGAGGCGTGAATATCTATCCGGTAGATAAGTTTCCCGGCTCCATCAAAGCGGGTATTGATAAGATTAAAGACATGGAGTTCTTTGTAACAGAACGCTCTTACAATATTATTACTGAACTTCGGAAATATGTTTGGGATAAAGATAAGGATGGAAACTACATCAATGAGCCAGTAGATGAATATAATCATTTGATGGATGCCATTAGATATTATGTATTGGGTTGTTTGCTTGGACGCATTTTGAAGCCGAAAGATTTAACTGGAATATTCACACACTAAAAATATAAGCTATGCCATTGAATTTAGAAGAAATATTAGCATTGCCCGATATCGGACAGAAGATAAACTACCTGAAGAAAGGTAGGAAGACTGAACTTCCCGACTGTTGTAAACTTTGGGACGATTGGAATCCGGAACGCCATGAAATTATGGTTGACAAAAAGAAGTATCCGGACAGAAAGGTTCTTGAAAAAGAAGCTGAGAAACACTTCGATGAAAAAACTGGTAAGACTTATGAAATCGAAGCAAAGTATAAGACTGAACCGGTGAACCGTATTTCCATTCCATTGGAACAGGATATAGTGAATATTCAAACTGCTTTCACGGTCGGCACAGAACCGTCTATGGATTGCACTCCGACTGATGATGATGAAAAGAAGCTGCTGGATGCGGTAAAGGCTGTATTTAAATCCAACAAAATCAAATACCAAAACAAGAAGATTGTCCGTGCCTGGCTCTCCGAACAAGAAGCGGCAGAATATTGGTATGTTACCGATGATGATTCGTTTTGGGCAAAGTTTTGGAAGAAAGTTAAGACTACGTTCGGTGGCAAGGTCAAGCCCACCAAGAAACTGAAAAGCGTGTTATGGTCTCCATTCAGAGGTGATAAACTATACCCGTTCTTTAACGATGAAGGTAAAATGATTGCTTTCTCACGTGAGTATAAAAAGAAGCTCATGGATGATTCAGAGGTCACCTGCTTTATGACAATCACGGATAAGGCAGTTTATCAGTGGGATTTGGCTAAAGGATATGAAGAAAGAACTTCATTTGCTCATGGATTCCCCAAACTACCGGTTATCTATGCCTACCGGCCAGAGGAATATTGCAGGAAAATTAAGACCTTCCGTGTACGACTTGAGAAGCTGTTATCCAACTATGCCGATTGTATCGACTACCATTTCTTCCCATTGCTGAAGTTGATTGGTGATGTTGAAGGCTTCATGGGAAAGATTAAAGACCGGATGGTTAAACTCACCGGGCAAGGTGCCGATGCCCAATACCTAACGTGGAACCAAGCAAATGATACCGTAAAATTTGAGGTAGAAACCCTCTTTGAGAAAGCATATTCTATGACGAATACACCACAAATCAGTTTTGAAAAGTTGAGCGGTGCTGGAAATGCCTTGTCCGGAGTGGCTTTCGATTACGTGTTTCTTTCGACACATTTGCAAGTTCAAAATCATGCCGAGGTGATAGGTGAGTTCTTGCAAAGGCGTGTGAACTTCATAGTCTCTGCTTTAGGCTCTATAAATCCATCTGAATTTAACAAAGCATCTGAAACGATAGATATTAGTACAGAAGTTGTTCCGTATCGCCTTGACAATTTAGAAGATAAAGTCAATGTAGCTGTAAAAGCTGTATCGGGTGGTGTATGGTCGCAACGACATGGAGTAATGTTCGCTGGAAATATTGACCGCATCGAAGAAGAAATCGCAGAGATAAAAGAAGAACAAGAAGAAAAAAGAAACGCTGAAATGCAGAAACAAAGCATAAAGAAAGGGGAGTGAAATCACTCCTCTTTGTATCTCCATTGATAGCCCTTGTGCTTCTTTATTTTCCCATTACAGCACATTGAAATGCCCGAATGGTGCGCACCAGTTGCGCGTGTCGCTTCATTCAAACTATCAAATGAATTTATAATTTTGCCGTCTTTTAATTGTAGAACAGCTCGTGAATTATGGTGGTTTTTGCCAGTCTTTTGCTTTCTACCAAGAACCCTATATGCGTGTAGTAAGTTTTCACCATCAGTAACCCATTCAAGATTAGTAACGCAATTATTGGTTTTATCACCGTCTATGTGGTTTACTTGTGGTAGGTTTTGCGGATTAGGTATAAAAGCATTTGCGACCAAGCGATGAACTTTAAATATACGCTTTCTGCACCATACATTCAAATACCCCTTTTTGCTTTTTATGGGTATTAAAATGCGTCCATCTCTAAACCAATATCCTTTACCGTTCCAGCATTTCTTTGGCAAGGATTTTACCCTACCTAAATTTGATACTTGATAATCGCCTTCGTACCCTTCAATGTCTTTCCAAATTTCATCCATAATTATTTCATTTAAGAGTGATTAATAAAGGCAGCCTTTAAAGTCGTGCGAAGACTGCCTTTCTGGATAATCGTGTAACATTAACCATTTAAAGATTCAAACAAGTACTGCAAGCACTCAGTAAGTCTTTTTATTGGTATTGCTGCAATAAAACTTTTATTATTAAAAGGAGAGTGTCCTGATTGTGTAGTGCAATGAATAGCAATACACAGCTCATTATCAATGAGCTGTACACACCACGCGAATCTTTCATCTAAATCTTCGCCTAATGAATAAATATTTCCAAATTCTTTCTCTTTCATATTTTTATCTTATTTGTTTATTGCTAACTTTTTATGTGCTAATTCTCTTTTGATAATGCGGTTATCAATTCATTATAATTGGTCAATGTATCAATAACATCAAGCAGCATCCCTTTTTCTTTCTCTGTTTTAGCGTACACTTGGCGCATATACATTATAGTAGACATCGCATCACATATCGCAGCTTTAAAAGTTATTGTATCGTTGTCTTCACCTCTAAGCCCTGTTATCAACACCTGTGCTTCTTCACTTAAAAATGTAGTTTTCATAGTTATGCTATCTTTATAAGGTTGAACTTCTTGAATGAACGAAACTCGTTCTTCTCGCAATCGAAGTAGGTAAACTGGTTTTCATTAGGTTTGCGACCTGTACCTTTTACATTGTCAGCTATCACTTTATCACGTAACGTACCGAACGCTTGACGAATTTCGCCCGAAACTTTCTGATAGAAGAACTGAACAGTTCTTTTCTTCATCTGTGCTTTCAATTTCAGAAGCAACCAACTTCTTTTAAGACACTCTGAAAAACTCTCACCTGTGATTCTGAACATCTGCCATGCTGTGCTCATAACCTCTTTCATCTGACTTCTAAATTTTGTGCTCATACTCTTATATGTTTTTAATTATACTACTTCGTTTAATTTGATATTGCAAAGTAAAACTAATTAGTTTAATTTTGCAATATCTAAAGCAATAAATAATGTTAAAAATAAAACTAAGTAGATTTATTTTAGTCATATAATTGTATTATGTGGTATAAATATCTATTTTTGCCGAATAAAACTATATAGTATTATGGACTTTAGAACAAGGATAAAAGAACTCTGTCAAGGGCAAGGTATAACTCAAAAAGAGTTAGCAGAAAAAATGGGAATATCTGATATAAGTCTGAATAAGACTTTACGAGGGGAATATCCGCAGTTGCAAACATTAGAAAAGATTGCGAATACATTAAATGTTCCTATTGCCGAACTATTTGAAAAGCCGAATGCCAGTAATGTTATCGGTTTCGTAAAAGTGGGAGATACCGTACATGAGGTGAAGTCTGCGGAGGATGTGAAGAATTTAGCAAGTAATTTAAAAGTGCAATAATATGAAAGTACAATGTGGAAAATATGAATTATTAGATTCTATTTTTGTTACGCAAGTTGAAGGAAAACCTATAGATATCACTTTAGAAGATCCAAGTGATAAGGATTTATATATTTCCTTTGCTTTTGAAACCAATAAAGATGAAAAGGAGGGCTTGTTGAAATTTAATATTGAATCTGGCGTAAAGCTACAAATTAAGTTGATAAATTTTATAGGTTCTTTTGGTGGAGGAAATAGTGAAGCTATATTTATTGGTAACTTTAGAAAAAAACAATTATTTTTGAATTATAGAGTTTTTGATTTGTTGGGCTGTGAAAACAAAAGTTTATTAATTAATTTCTATTTGTTAGAAATGGAGGAACAAAATGGAAAATAAGTTTTTACCCCAAGAAAATGGATTTATTTCTAATGTCTGTTCTAATACAAAATCAGATGTAATAATTATCACCGAAGATAAATTAAGGTTGATATTTGGCAAGTTTGTAAATAGAATAAAGAAAACTAGAGATTGGATTAGCTATGCTGGTATATCTGTAACAATTTTATTAAGTCTATTAACTTGCAATTTCGATAAAGACTTTTTAGGGGTATCACATGATATTTGGTATGCTGTTTTTGTATTTGGTTTTATTTCGTCTGCCATAATGCTAATTGTTTCAGTGATAAATTGTTTGCGATCACGTAACTTAACAGATAAAATGATAATTGAAATCAAAAACGAAAAGGCTGATTGATGATTTGAATGATAAGGTGACTACTGCCGTTTCCGCTGTCAGTGGTGGCATCTGGTCAACGCGTGAGGGAATCATGTTTGCTGGGAATGTCGATAGGGTAGAAGAGGAGCTTGCAGAAATCAAGGAGGAGCAAGCGGCAAAGAATGAGCAAATCGGAAATAAGGGACAGAAAAATGCCTCTTAGTCAGAAAAATTATAGGGATTATAATTTTAGTACAAGAAAAATAGAATATTTTGCGGCAACATCAAAGAATTGCCGCTAATTTTTTGCTTGAATAGTTGTAGGTAATTAAATAATTACCTATATTTGTAGGGTAATCAATAGAGAAAGGTATGCCAACGATATTTATTTTATTTGGTTTTCGTTTTATGTTTTACGCTAATGACCATGAGCCTATACATGTTCATGTAATCAAAGGGGATGTAAGTGCTAAGTTCACTTTATTTCCAGTTACATTAATCAAAAATAATGGCTTGAAGTCATCTGAACTGAAACTTGTAGAATCAGTTATAGAAGAAAATCAAGAAGTAATAGCAGAGCATTGGAATAAATTTTTTAATAAATCAAAATAAGTGGTTATGGAAAATATCATAGTTGAAAAGGTATGGTTGACTGATACGGAGGTATGGATACGTACCACTGACGGGAAGGAGGCATGTGAGAAGTTTTCAGATTTCCAAAGGCTGAAATGGGCTACTCCTGCGCAGCGCGCAAATTTCACAACGAGCCATGACGGAATACATTGGAGAGAGCTTGATGAAGATTTGAGTTTTGAGGGATTCTTTCGGGAAAGGAAATCTAATCCTCTTTATGATTTATTTATAGCTCATCCTGAATTGAATGCTGCTGCCATAGCACGACGTTTAGGTATTTCTCAGAGTTTGTTTGCTCAATATGTAAGCGGAACAAAGAAGCCGTCTAAGAAACGTTTTGAAGATATTATAGAAACAATACGTTCAGTAGGGCGTGAATTAATGGCTGTACCGGCATAAGTTACAATACTTTATTTAGGCGTGATTCCATTCGGTTTCACGCCTTTTTTATACCATTTTACGACAATCGTTTCATTGTCGTGTATCACCTATCTGATTATTTCTCACCTTCTTTATAAATAACGAAATTTACCGTAGAAATTTATAAATCAAATTCATACGGTATGACAATCTTAGAACAAATCTTGGCAGGGCTGCAACAGAAGTTTACTGGGGTGGACACTGCTATCTTAACCCGAATTGCCACTAAGAAGGCAGAGGGTGTAACGGACGAGACAAAGGTAAACTCCATTGTTGAGGGTATCAGCTTCTCGGACGTGCTAAATTCCTATGGTGATTTCCGTGCCGGGGATGCTTCCAAGACCGCAGTTTCCAACTACGAGAAGAAACATAACCTTAAAGACGGTAAGTCAATTGAGAATCCTAATCCCAATCCTAACCCTAATCCGAAGCTGGAAGATAAGACGGACGACATGGCGGCTATTATTGCTAACGCAGTGAGTGCAGCCGTTAAACCTCTTTCTGATAAGCTCGCTCAATTCGAGACAGAGAAGTTACAAGCTACCCGGCAGGAGCAGATTATGGCAAAGGCAAAAGAGTATGGTATTCCCGAAAACTACGCCAAACGATGCGCCATCAAGGACGATGAGGACTTGGACGCATATTTCAAGGACTTGAAGCAGGAGTTCGCAAATGACGGCTTCAAAGGCGTAACCCCTCCCGAATCAGCGGAAAAGAAGATTGAGAAAGAATCTGAATCTATCGCTAAAATGATTGATGAGGGTACGAAAACTATTGTTGAACAAAACAAGAATTAATTATGTCAGCAGGATTTAAGTATGACTTGGTTCCGCCCGTTGAGCAAGAGGAACGCTACGATGTCCAGACCGGCATTCGTAGACGTGGCCCGTTCAAACTCGACACGCAGAACCTGGTAGTGGGAAGTTTTCTTCCCGGATTTACACCGATTTATGCGGACTTGAAAAACAAGTTTGCTTATGCGGTAATCAATGTGAGAGTTGTGGAAGCCTATACCACTGGTGGAGAGGCTTTGTCTATCAAAGTAGCCAAGAACTCTTTGGCTTATGTGGGTATGTTTGTCGGAAGCGGCAAGAAAGGTGCAGAAGTAACGGCAATTGATAAATCTAATGTCGGTTATGATGTATTGACTATCAAGGCTGCTTTTGGTGAGAATATCGCCAAAGATGCCGTATTATTCAATGCGGTTGCAGTTGATGGTTTAAAACAAAAGTATGTAGCTAATTCGGCTCTGTTTAACCGTACAAAGGTTGAGGACGGAATCACATTGGTTTCATTGCTTCGTACAGCCGCAGAAATTGAACCCTCAAAATTGGTTATGCCGTTCTCCGAGAACGATAAAGCCAACATGAAGGGATGGTTTGAATTTAACGAGTAAGGAGGTAGGATATGTTTTTAACGATTCAAACATTATTCGATGATGCGAACATTGTTTCCGCTATCATCAGACGTGTGAACCAGACACGCAAGGACACAATCTATTGGCAGCAGTATCTTACTTTCCGCAGAGTGACTACTCGTGTGTTCAAGGATTATATCGGTTCTGTAACCGGAGTTATGGCCGGCTCCATCAATTCGCGTTTTGGAGAGAAACCCATCCGTGAACGTCGGAACATCGGTTCCGGATATGGTGAGATTGCCTATTTGGGTGATGCTTACCAGATGTCTATTGACCGTCTTTCTGAATTGCAGGATTTGATTGACAAGTTCAATGCCGCTAAGCCAGCCGACCAAAAGGCTGCAATGGAAGAGATTGTAAACTTCCTGGCAGACGACTACCGTCAGATTACCCTTGCCGCCCACAAGCGTATGGATATTATTGTCGGTGCGCTGTTGATGCTTGGTGAAGCCACCGTTTACAACAAAGACGCTGCAATCACTTCCGGTCAGACCAATAATAAACTGCTGGAGATTACCCTTCCGTTCAATTTTATCAAGCCGAAAAGTGGAGATGTGGTTGTGGACGGAAAGAATATGTTTATCTCTTATTTGAGAGAGAAACTTCATTCCTTGGCACCGGACTATGGCGTTTATGCCAAGATGGTTATGACTCGTGCATCTTTCAACAAGCTTATTCTTGGTTCATCTGAATTTGGTGAGCAGTACAAGATGATTCTCGGCAGCAACGAAATGAAGTTGAGTACGGGATTGGTTTCCTCTTCTTTGGCTTCCGAAGTGTTCACCGGCATCGGTTTGCCGCGTATTGAAATCAAGGAGGACTACGTGAAAGACCAGACGGGAAAGAATGTGCAGATTTACGCGGATAACCGTATTACTCTGTTACCTTCTGACAACATTGGTTATATGCGCCATCATACCCCGTATGAAGCGACAGACCCAGTACAAGGACGTACTTATATCCCGTCAGAGGGGCAGATGCTTATCTCCAACTACCGTGACAAAAACGGTCGCTACATGGAATATACGGCAGAGTGGATTCCGCAGATTTCCAATCCAGATTTGATTACCAATTTCGATTTGAGCGAAATTGCATCCATTCAATCAGCATAAGGGGGTAGGATATGAAAGTAAAGGTTATATCAGTTTTCCGCGACAAGTTCACCGGAAAGTATTATACTCCCGGTGAAGTGATTGAAGTCGGTGAGGAAGCCCGTGTGCTGGATATGGAAAGCCGCAGACTTGCTGAACGGATTGAGGCAAAAAATACCGAAGTGAAAGCCCCTGAAGAAAAGAAGGAGGTGAAAATCTCTCTCTTTGAAAAGGAGTTTGAGAAGAAGGCTTTGATTGATGCTTTGAAGTCCATCGGCGTGCAGGCTTCCGGCAATATGAAAGAAGAAACTCTTTTGGCTAAGGTCTCAGAACTGGATGAAGAATCAACTGCCAAGCTGAAAGAAGCATTAGGTATCGAGTAAGGATAGGGTAGTGTTTCTACCCTTCCATTGTCTAATTTTATAAACCAGAAAAGAAATGAAGAATTTTATTTTTGCCATGTGTGGCTTTTTGATGATGTCTTTGGTCTCGTTGGACGTGCAGGCATCAAGTGTGGAATCTCCCAAGTGTGAGTATGTGAATCCATCTGTTGATGTTGGTTTGCCAGACATTCAGTGTATCACTTTTGAAGCATCTTCTATTGATTGTGTTGTGCTGATCACTCCGCAGCCAATATTTATGGTTGTGGATAGTCCGGTGAAGCAAACAGTAACTATTACGGCAATGCAAAGGAAACAGATTTCAGTTCCTAAATGCCCGTTCCGGTACGTCTATAAGTCGAAGTATTGCACACATTATAGCCATACAGCATATAGTACACTGATTACACCATATTAAGATGACGGTAAACGACTACATACAACAGAAGTTTCAGATATTCGGCATTCAGGTATCGGAGGCTGACATTTTGGATATGTGTCTTACCTCGAAGATAAGCGGAGAGGATGAGATGAATGAGCATTGCTGTGTCCGTGTCTCTGTAGCAATTGCGAAGTTCATCCCCTCTCTTTTGCTTCGCGCCACTTCAATCAGTGAAGGCGGTTTTTCTATGTCTTGGAACATTCAAGGCATTAAGGATTACTATTCATTTCTGTGTAAGCAGTACGGCTTGAAAGACGAACTGAGTAACAAACCTAAAGTGACTTTCTTATGATATTCGCTCCACACATATTGCAGGTTAAGGTTATCACCCCGATGGATAAGGATGAGTTCGGCAGACCTATTCCCGGCACAGGTGGTGAGAGCTGGCAGGATATATGCAGATGCCGTTGTGATGATATGAGTGCGGAAAAGAAAGTATCTATCAATGGTGCTTTGTATGATTTCAAGTACAAGGTAGTCTTTGACAAGCCGTCAAAGGTTGAAGCAGGTGCAGAGGTTCGTTGTTTGAATGCCGATGGAAGCATAAGAGGTGAAGGAGTTGCTAAAAGCCCTTTGGAAACAAACTATTTTTCCTATAGAGTAATATGGTTGGAATAGATGCAGACTTTTCGGATGTTGACCAGTTCTTTGAGGACGGAACAAGCGAAGTCGTTGCTGGCATGAAAGAAGAGGGAGAGGCATTTGTTGAAGATGCAAAAGCTACCGGAAACTATCAAGACCACACAAAACATTTGAGAGAATCGAATGATTATGAGGTTAATGAAGATGGCTTAATTCTGAAAAACGAAGCTGATTATGCTTCATTCGTGGAATCCAAAGGATTTGAAGTTGCAGGAAGTGCAGCGATAAGGACAGAAAAAAGATTGAAAGATAGATTTGAACGATGATAGTAACCACCGACATAGGAAACATCCTCTACCGGGATTGCAAGGCTTTCGGGATAGGCATAGTGCCAGCAGGAGAAACGCTGACGGGTGAATTGAAGTCCGAAAGGATTGTCATCCACACGAAGAAACAACAGCCGGGAACTTATTGGAAGAAATCTTTCGCAGAAGTGAATCTATGTGTACCCAATTTAAGCGAGAATGAAGCGAACACAATCCGGCTTAACGAACTTGAAAGAAAGGCTGGCAAGCTGTTTGATGATGTAGTAAGCACCTATGATGGTATGACATATCGTTACTCTATTGATTCTATCGGTACAGAAGCGGACACAGCTTTGAAGTGTCATTATGTGAATGTGAGAATTTTGTTTAATGTATTAAATGTAAAATGATATGATTACAGCAGTAGAAATTGACGAACTGTATTATGCAGAACCGATTAAAACGGTTACTACTCCAGCTGCCGGATTAACAGGCGCAGAAGTAGCCACCATCTTGAAAAACGCAGCAACGAAGCGGGTCAAGAATGTGCATGGTGACACGTATCAATACGAAGAAGCAGAGGCAAGTGTAACTCGTTACAAAAACGCTTTGACTGGTGAGTACTACCGGGAAACGTCTGAACCGGGTGAGGTGAAAATCAACTTCACCATTGGTGAGTATGATTATGCTACAAAGGCTGATTTACAAGGTGGTAAAGCCACAGAAAAGAATTGGGAAAGAGGCAAGTATAAGCCTATTCATAAATGTGTGATTGGTAAAACCAAAGACGGAGTTTATGTTGTGTTTCCGAAAGCGGCTATCAATGCCCGTGGCTCTAATACCGATAAGGCTGTCGGATTGGCTGTTTCGGCCGTTCCCCTTTCCACAGGTGTAGATGGATTGGCTTCCGAAAAGTGGTTTGACGAATCGGAAGTTGTAGTGCCGGAAGGTTGATAATTTTTCAGTAAAAGGATTGTTTTCAGATGGCGGTGGGTGGTTGCTCACCGCCTTTTTAATTTAATGTTATGAATAATCAAGCAGCAAAAACGGTTTCTGATGCCCTATTAGGGCTGGATTTTAAAAATGTAGGGATAGGTGGAATCGTTTATACCATCAAACCGCCTACAATTAAAGTTATCTGTCGTGCCATTCATCATTTTTCCAATATCGCCCTGCGAGGAGATAATATCATGGAGGCTATTAAAGAGCTTCCTAAAGCTACTGAAGATATGCTGAAAGGTATTTCATGCTTCATCTGCGGGAATGATAGTTTGGTCAAAGAATTGGAGAACGGCACTTTTGAAGAAGTCAAAGATGCCTTGGAAGTCTGTTTCTCTATGATGGATATATCGGCTTTTCAGTGTGTCAGCTCGATGAGGAACGTGTCGATGCTGGCAGCAAGACCGAAACAGTAGGAAACACAACGTTCTTCGGGCAGATAGCCCATTTGATTGACACGCTTCATCTGAGTTATACAGAAGTGTTTGAGGTTATCCCTTATCGGAATTTGCTGATGATGCAACGGGATAAATTACACGCAGTATATGGTGGTCAAAAAGTGAATAGAATCAGTGGTAAGGAATTGGCTAATCGTAGGAAAAAGAAATAGATATGGCGAAATTATATTTTAAGGTAGGTAGTGACTGGGAAGAAGTTGTAAGGCTCCGTAATGAAATTGCGAAGTTAAAACAAGAGTTAATGAGCATGGATGGCACGCAGTCTCCTGCTGCTTTCAAGGCTTTAAATGTCCAACTTGCTGCATCTAATCAAAGATTGGATGAGTTGGTGACTAATGCAGCCAAAGCTGGAGCGGAGATGGAAACGGGATTCAAAAGGAAAATCTTCGATGCTTCCCAATCTGTAAATGGGTTCACAGAGAAGATTATCGCTCAAAAGAATGCCATAGGTTCTCTTCAAACAACTATTCGTAAAAATAAGGAGTTATATAAGAACATCGTTTCAAGAGGTGGGGAAGATAAAGAACTGCTTAATCACATCAGCAAACAAGAAAGAGCGCTCGGTAAAGAACGGGATGCTTTATTCAACCTCACCCAACAGCAAGCCGAAGCGCGTCTTTCCGTAAAGAAACTCCGGGATGAATATACACTTTATAAGAATGATGGGAAACAAGTAGTAGAAACTAACGAAGGTATCGCTATATCTTGGAAGAAAGCGCTGGCAGTTATTGGTGGCGCCGGAGTATTAAAGGCATTAGGTTCTGAAATGATTCGTGTGCGTGGCGAATTTCAATCTATGCAGACCGCTATTGAGACTATGGTTGGAGAAGATATAGCAGGGCGACTGATTCCGCAAATCAAGGAGCTGGCTAAGATTTCTCCACTTACTATGTCAGATATGGTTGGAGCAGAAAAGATGATGCTTGGATTTAACATACAAGCAGAAGACACTATCAAATACTTGAAAGCCATTAGTGATATTTCTATGGGAGAATCCAGTAAGTTCAATTCGCTGACTTTGGCATTTTCACAGATGTCAGCAGCGGGTAAACTTATGGGGCAGGATCTGAATCAAATGATAAACGCTGGATTCAACCCGTTACAGATTATTTCCGAAAAGACAGGAAAGTCTATTGCTACACTCAAAGATGAAATGTCCAAAGGTGTTGTTTCCGCTGAAATGGTACAGCAGGCGTTTATAGATGCCACATCGGCAGGCGGTAAGTTCTACAATATGTCTGAGAATGCTTCAAAGACTATCAATGGTCAGTTGTCTATGATGCAGGATGCTTTGAATTCCGTGTTTAACGAATTGGGAACTAAGTCGGAAAGTGTTATCATGGACGGTATTCAAATGACAACTTCGTTGATTCAGAATTATGAAACAGTAGGGAAGGTCTTGGCTGGATTAGTGGTTACTTATGGTACATACCGGACCGCAGTGATGCTTGTTACTGCTGCTGAAAGTAAGCATACCCTTGTGGAGATTGGACTTACCAATGCCCGTTTATTGGCACGAAAAGCGCAGTTAGCTTTAAACGCTGCAATGCTTACCAATCCTTATGTGTTGTTGGCTACTGCTGTAGTAGGACTTGGAGTTGCAATGTTGGCTTTCCGCGATTCGGCAACAGAAGCAGAAAAGGCACAGAGAAGGTTTAATGAACAGCAAGAAGAAGCTAAAAAGCAAGAAGAAGAACACAAACAGAAGATTGATTCCCTCGTACAAAGTTCTCGTGATATAGCGTTGTCGGATTTACAAAGAGGTCGAAGTTTAGCGGAGTTAAGAAAAGAATACCCTAAGATATTCGCTCAATATGACATCGAAACCATTAAGTTGGCTGATATACTTAAACTAAAGCAACAGATAACGGAAGAAGATGCGAAACGTGCCGGAGAAAAGCAAACCAAGGAACTTTCTAACATTGAATCTGAAATCAAATATTACGAGAATCTGCTGAAAACTCTTTCCGGTCAGCAAGGCGTTGATGGATATGTGAAGAAACTAAAAGAATTGCGTGCTATGCGTGATGTCATGCTGCAAGAAAAAGGCAAAGGCATCTCCGAACAGTTCATTTCCAATCTTAAAGATGTTAATACTAATGAGTTTGACCGCTACATCTCTGAGTTGGAGAAGCGTATCAGAGGAAAGGGGGAAAATGGAACTGTGAAACTTCGTTTGCCTATTGATATTAAGGGTACTTTGTCTGATGAAGCAATCTATAATGTGAAAGACATAAAAACACTTATAGATACAGCAAAATCAGTCAAGCAAACCCGAATTGATTCAGAGAAGAATAAAACTACCTACAAGCAGGATTATATGTAGACCGGGCTGATGCATTTTACAAGAAATTTGAGAAA
>ENA-UEQR01000222-UEQR01000222.1-human-gut-metagenome-genome-assembly--contig:-NODE-222-length-39188-cov-9.329140_pt1 | contig 39188 bp, 32 predicted proteins | sample MGYA00242944_ERZ507941 | MGnify/ENA primary metagenome ERZ507941 (study PRJEB26167, sample SAMN06115398) | human gut metagenome | host: Homo sapiens | place: China:Chongqing | collected 2016-06-23...
GGCGGGGGATACCATCACCTGCCGCGGTCTGGGAAAATGCGTATTGGACAGCGTGGGCGCTCCCACGAAAAAGGGCCGCCTGCCGGTGGACATACGGCGATACATATAAGGGAGAAACAGCTATGGACGAGAAGAAGATAGCACGCATCAACGAGCTGGCCCGCAAGGCCAAGGCCGAGGGGCTGACAGACGCGGAGATCGAGGAGCGCGCTGCACTGCGGCAGGAGTACCTGAACGCGGTAATGGCCAATGCCCGCAGCGTGCTGGAGAATACCTATATCGTGGACGAAAAGGGCAACAAGCGAAAGCTGCGGGGAAAGGGAGAAGGGGAAGCATGAGCTACGAATACGACGAGAACAACGGTCTTCAGCCGAAGCCGCCGAAAAAGAACAATAACGACCTGGGTTCGTGGATATTCATCGCGGTGATGTTTGCCGTGGCCTGGCCTGTGGGCCTGATCCTGCTGCTGAGCAAGCTCAGCGAGGGCGGCGGCAGGAAAATGCGCCAGCAGGCGCGGGATGCGTGGCAGCGGACGGCGGCGGGCAGCGCCGAGGCGAAGCCTGCGCAGGCGCGCGCCTCCGCGGCGAAGAACACCGTCCGCAAGGTCACAGAGACGCCGAACTACTCCGATAAGGGCGCCAAAACCATGAAGATCATCGGCGCGGCGGTAGCCATTCTGGGCGCGTTTTTCCTGGTGCAGCAGGTGGACTACTTTGAACTGCGCTACGCCATCAAATGGCATGAATGGATGGACCTGCTGCGGCAGGTGTTCTACCCCATGGGCATGATGGCCGGCGGCGTGTCCCTGCTGCTGGGCAGCGGCGCCATGAGGCGCCGCCAGCGGCGCTTTGCCACCTACCTCCGCACCGTCGGGCAGAAGCAGGCCGTGCCCCTGGACTATCTGGCCCGGGCCGCCGACGTGTCCCGCCGCCGGGTGGAGAAGGACGTGAACCTGATGCTGGAAAAGGGCCTCTGGGGTGACGAGGCCTATATCGACATGGGCAGCGGTATGCTCTTCAAGTCCCAGGCCGCCGCCACGGCGTACTTTGATGCCGCCCACCGCGCCAAGGCGGAACAGGGTCAGCCCGCACAGACCGCGCCCGCGCCGGCGGGCTACGCCGCCATCCTGGCCCAGATCCGCGAGCTGAACGACCGCATTGCCGACGAGGCCATCAGCGCCAAGCTGGACCGCATGGAGCAGGTGTCCGGCCGTATTTTCAAACTCATTGAAGAGGACGAGGCCAAGCGTGACGCCGCCGGCACGTTCCTGAACTACTACCTGCCCACCACCCTGAAGCTGCTGGAAAACTACGCCAGCTTCGAGGAGGCCGGCGTCAGCGGCGAGAACCTGAGCCAGGCCAAGGCCAAGATCGAAAAGACCATGGACAGCATCGTGGCGGGCTTCGAGCACCAGCTGGACGAGCTGTACCGCACCGATGCCATGGATATCGACAGCGATATCCGGGTGATGGAGACCATGCTGCGCCGGGACACCGCCAGCGTGGCGGACGACTTCGGCCTGAACGGCGGCAGCGCCGTGCAGCAGCGGGATGAGTAAACGAAAAGGGAAACGCAGCGCGCCTGCGTTTCCCTTTTGTGCTTGCGGCCCTTTTCCGCCCCCGCCGCGGCACAAAAAGCGCCTTGTTTGTTGACGGGACGGGAAAAATGGGGTACAATGTCGGTAACGTTACCAGCGACCTGTTTCGCGCCCTTTGACGGAACAGGCGTGCTACCATAGAGCAGACGAGCAGAGTGAGAGAAAAGGAGCTGAGCACATGACGCGGCACCCGGCCCACGACATCTACACCTACCTCGGCGCACACCCGGCGGAGCAGGGCTTCACCTTCCGCGTGTGGGCGCCCAACGCCCGCGCCGTAGCGCTGGCCGGGGACTTCAACGGCTGGCAGCCCCGGCCCATGACCCGGCTGGATACCGGCGTGTGGGAAACGGCGGCGGAGAACGCCAAGGTCTACGACGCCTACAAGTATGTGGTCACCGGCGCGGACGGCCGGGTGGTCTGGAAGGCCGATCCCTGTGCCTTCCACGCGGCCACCCGTCCCGGGACAGACAGCAAGGTCTACGACCTGTCCGGATACCAGTGGCGGGACGATGACTGGCGGCAGCAGCGGCTGGAAAAGCCGCCGGTGAACGGCGAGCTGCTGATCTACGAGGTGCATCTGGGCTCGTGGAAGCGCCACGAGGACGGCTCTCCCCTGAGCTATGTGGAGCTGGCAAAGGAGCTGCCCTCCTATGTAAAGGCCATGGGCTACAACTTCGTAGAGCTGCTGCCGGTGACGGAATACCCCCTGGACGACAGCTGGGGCTACCAGTGCACCGGCTACTTCGCCCCCACCAGCCGCTACGGCACGCCCCACGACTTCATGGCCCTGGTGGATGCCCTGCACCGGGCGGGGCTGGGCGTGATACTGGACTGGGTGCCCGCCCACTTCTGTAAGGACAGCCACGGGCTTATCGAATTTGACGGCACCTGCCTCTATGAGTACGGCGACCCCCTGAAATGGGAGCACGCCGGCTGGGGCACCCGTGTATTCGACTTCGGCAAGCCGGAGGTCCGGGAATTCCTGCTGTCCTCCGCCGTCTACTGGTTGAAGGAATACCACATCGACGGGCTGCGGGTGGACGCGGTGGCGTCCATGCTGTATCTGGACTATGACCGGCAGGGCGGCGCGTGGCGTCCCAACAAGGACGGCGGCCGGGAGAACCTGGAGGCCATCGACTTCCTGCGTGAACTGAACCGGGCAGCCTTTGCCGCCGACCAGGCGGCGCTGATGGTGGCGGAGGAGTCCACCGCGTGGCCGCTGGTCACCTATCCGCCGGAGCAGGGCGGTCTGGGCTTCAACCTGAAGTGGAACATGGGCTGGATGAACGACCTGTGCCACTATCTGAAGATGGACCCCTACTTCCGCCAGTTCCACCACCGGGACGTGACGTTCTCCATGGTCTACGCCTTCTCGGAAAACTACGTCCTGCCCCTGTCCCACGACGAGGTGGTCCACATGAAGGGCTCTCTCCGGGGCAAGATGCCCGGCGACGACTGGCGGCAGCTGGCCGGTGTAAGGAGTTTCTGGGCCTATATGCTGTGCCACCCCGGCAAAAAGCTGCTGTTCATGGGCAGCGAGCTGCCCCAGTGGCACGAGTGGGACTTCCGCGGCCAGCTGGACTGGTATCTGCTGGACGATCCCGCCTGCCGGGCCAGCCACGAGTGCCTGCGGCAGTTGAACCGGCTGTATAAGCGCAACCGGTGCCTGTGGGAAAACGACCGGGACTGGGACGGCTTTACATGGCTGGTGGCCGATGATAACCACAACAATGTGCTGGTGTTTCTGCGGCGGGACCGCAAGGGCCACGAGCTGATCTGCGCGGTGAATTTCGCGCCGGTGCCCTGGGACAACTACCGCTTCGGCGTGCCGGCAGCGGCGCGGTATGAGGTACTGTTCAACACGGACGACGCCTGCTGGGGCGGCAGCGGCTGCGCCCTTCCGGCGGGCAGCCGGATCGACGTGGACGAGATCCCCTCCCACGGGCGGGAGACGTCCCTTTCCCTGACCATTCCGCCCTTGGGCGCGGTGCTGCTGCGCCGGGAGGGAAAACGCCCCCGGAAAAAACAGAACACAGGAGGTACGCAAGGATGAAAAAAGAGTGTGTGGCGATGCTGCTGGCCGGCGGCCAGGGCAGCCGCCTGTACGTGCTCACCGGCAGCATGGCCAAGCCCGCCGTGCCCTTCGGCGGCAAATTCCGCATCATCGACTTTCCCCTGTCCAACTGTACCAACTCCGGCATCGACACCGTGGGCGTGCTGACCCAGTACCGGCCGCTGGAGCTGAACACCTACATCGGCAGCGGCCAGCCCTGGGAGCTGGACCGTGTCAACGGCGGCGTACATATCCTGCCGCCCTACCAGAGCGCCGGCGGCGCCGTCTGGTACAAGGGCACCGCCAACGCCATCTACCAGAACATCGGCTTCGTGGATCTGTACGACCCGGAGTACGTGCTGGTGCTCTCCGGCGACCACATCTACAAGATGGACTACTCCCTGATGCTGCGCCGCCACAAGGAGACGGGCGCCGACTGCACCATCTCCGTCATGGAGGTCCCCTGGGAGGAGGCCAGCCGCTTCGGCATCATGGCCGTGGACGGTGACGACAACATCACCGAGTTCGCTGAGAAGCCCAAGGAACCGAAAAGCAACCTGGCCTCTATGGGCATCTATATCTTCACCTGGAAAAAGCTGCGCCAGTACCTCATCGATGATGAGACTGACCCCCGCAGCGACAACGACTTCGGAAAAAACATCATCCCCGCTATGCTGCGAAACGGTGAGAAGATGTCCGCCTACCGCTTCGAGGGCTACTGGAAGGACGTGGGCACGCTGGACTCCCTGTGGGACGCCAACATGGATATGCTCTCCCCCGGCTCCGGGCTGAACCTGCTGGACAAGAAGTGGCGCATCTACGGCCGCACGCCCACCTGCCCGCCCACCTACATCGGTAAAACGGGCGATGTGGGCAACAGCGCCGTGGCCAAGGGCTGCACCGTGCTGGGCGAGGTAAAGAACGCCGTCCTCAGCACCGGCACCACCGTGGCCGAGGGCGCGTCCGTCTCCTATTCCGTGGTCATGCCCGGCGCCGTCATCGAGGCGGGCGCGAAGGTGTCTTACGCCATCGTGGGCGAGGGCTGCCGCGTAGGCAGAAACGCCGTGGTGGGCGGCGCCCCGGGCAGCGTCCCCTTTGAAGACTGGGGCATCGCCGTGCTGGGGCCCCGGACCTCCGTGGCGGACGGCGCGGTCATCGAACCGAAAATGATGCTGGGCGAAAACGGCAAGGAGGTGCGGCCATGAACGGAATGCACGGGATCATCTTCTCCTACGACAAGGAAAACGGTCTGCGGGAGCTCATCGAAAATCGCGTCCACGGCTCCATCCCCTTCGGCGGTGACTACCGCATCATCGACTTCATCCTCTCCAGCATGGTGAACGCCGGCGTCACGGACGTGGGCGTCATCATGCACGGCAAGTGCCAGTCGCTGCTGGACCACCTGGGCAGCGGCAAGAGCTGGGACCTGAGCCGCAACTTCGGCGGTCTGACGCTGCTGCCGGCCTTCGCCTATAATGAGCAGCACCGCGGCGACGGCCAGTTCCGCGGCCGCGTGGATGCCCTGGGCAGCGTGATGAACTACCTGAAGGGCATCCGTCAGGACTACGTGGTGCTGTCCGACAGCGACACGGTCATCAACGCGCCCCTGGAGGACGTGCTCCGCCGCCATATCGACACCGGCGCGGACATCACCGCCGTCTGCACCGCCGTCCCCGGCGACGGGCAGGATACCTACTTCCGGCTGGATGCCCGGGGCCGCATCACCGACACGGCCTACGGCCTGCACACGCCGGAGGGCTATCGCTGCCTGAACATCTTTGTCCTGCGGACCGAGCTGCTCATCCAGCTGGTGACGGAGTGCCTGAGCCACAACCGTTACAGCCTGCGGCGGGATGTCCTTCAGGGCATGAGCAGCCGCCTCCATCTGCAAAGCTATGTCTACGACGGCTACGCCGCCCACATCAGCACCCTGCAGAACTACTACGACCGCAGCATGGAGCTGCTGGATCCCGCCACCCGCAGCGCCCTGTTCTGCCCGGACCGCCCGGTATACGGCAAGGAAAACGACTCCCCCTCCAGCTACATCGACCCGGAGGGCGGCTGCGTCAACTCCCTGGCCGCCGACGGCTGCGACATCCAGGGCAGCGTAAAAAACTGCGTGCTGTTCCGCAACGTGCGTATTGAAAAGGGTGCCAGCGTGGAAAACTGTATCCTGTTCAAGGACACGGTGGTCAAGCGCGGTGCCATACTGCGGGGCGTGATCACCGACAAATACGTCACCGTCAGCGAGAATGTGACCCTGATGGGCCACGAGCGCTATCCCATCGTCATCGCCAAGGGCGCGACGGTGTAAGAGAAAGGAGCCTGCCATGAAGCTGCTGTATGTGACCAGCGAGGCCTATCCCTTCTGCAAGACCGGCGGCCTGGCCGATGTGGCCGGCAGCCTCCCCCCCGCCCTGGCGGCGGTGGGTGTCGAGACCGCCGTCATTCTGCCCCTGTACGACAAGATCGGCCCCCAATGGCGGGAGAAAATGACCTTCCGCCGGTATATCTACGTGGACCTGGGCTGGCGGCATGAGTACTGCGGCCTGTTCTCCCTCCATGACCGGGGCGTGACCTGGTACTTCGTGGACAACGAAAAATACTTCCGCCGCGGCCGCCTGTACGGTGAGTTTGACGACGGCGAGCGCTTCGCCTTTTTCAGCCACGCGGTCGTCGACCTGCTGCCCAGCCTGGACTGGATGCCGGACATCCTCCACTGCAACGACTGGCAGACGGCGCTGGTGCCCATCTATCTCAAGGACGCGGCCACCCGCTGGTGGGAGATACGCCATATCCGCACGGTGTTCACCATTCACAACATTGAGTATCAGGGCCGCTACGGCAGCGACAGCGTAGACCAGCTCTTCGGGCTGGATCGTGGCTGGTACGACGACGGCACCCTCCGCATGGACGGCGACGTGAACCTGATGAAGGGTGCCATGCTCATGGCGGACGCCGTCACCACCGTCAGCCCCACCTACGCCGCCCAACTCCATGACCCGGCCTATGCCGAGGGGCTGGAGAGCGTGGTGGACGCCATCGGCTGGAAAATGCACGGCGTGGTCAACGGCATCGACACCGTCACCTACGACCCGGCGTCCGACCCGGCGCTTCCGGCGCATTACACGGCGGCGGACCCGGCCGGCAAGGCCGTGTGCAAGGCATCCCTGCAGGCTGCCCTCGGACTTGCCCAGGAGCCGGACACGCCGCTGATCGCCATGGTGACGCGGCTGGTGGGCCACAAGGGGCTTGATCTTGTGCAGCAGGCCATGGACGGCATCATGGCCACCGGCTGCCAGTTCGTGGTGCTGGGCACCGGCGACAGGCAGTATGAGGACTTCTTCCGCTGGAAAGCCGGGCAGTACCCCGGCCGCGTGTCGGCCCAGATCCTGTACGCCGAGGACCTGTCCAGGCGCATTTATGCCGCCGCCGACCTGTTCCTGATGCCCTCCCGCAGCGAGCCCTGCGGCCTGAGCCAGATGATCGCCATGCGCTACGGCGCGGTGCCCATCGTGCGGAGCACCGGCGGTCTGGCGGATACCGTGCGCTCCTGCCAGGTGGGGCAGGAGGACGGCACCGGCTACCTGTTCGGCGACTATGACGCCGGGGCCATGCTCTCCGTCATCGGTCAGGCCACCGGCCTGTACCGGGGCGACCGGACAGGCTTCGACACCGTTCGATACCGGGGCATGACCGCGGACTTCAGCTGGGGCCGCAGCGCGGCGGCCTACCGGCACATTTATGAGAACCTTTGACCCAAGGAGGAGTTACCCGATATGACCTACAACAAAGAGACCCTGAAGGAGGCCATCGTGCAGAAGCTGCGCCTCAACTACGGCTGCACCGAGCAGCAGGCCACCGACGGCGAGATGATGAAGGCCTGCGCCATGGTCCTGCGGGACATCATGGCCGAGCACGGCGTACAGACCCGCGAGGAGACGGCCCACGAGGAAAAGCGCAAGGTCCACTACCTGTCGCTGGAGTTCCTGATGGGCCGCAGCCTGATGAAAAACGCCTTCAATCTGGCGCTGCTGGAGCCCCTGACCGCCGCCATCGGCGAGCTGGGCTTCAAGGCGGCGGACATCTTCGACATGGAGCCGGACGCCGGTCTGGGCAACGGCGGTCTGGGCCGTCTGGCCGCCTGCTATCTGGACAGCATGACCACCCTGGAGATCCCGGCGACGGGCTACTCCATCTGCTATGAGCTGGGTATTTTCAAGCAGAAGATCGTGGAGGGCCAGCAGGTGGAGCTGCCCGACGACTGGATGCAGCTGGGCGACGCGTGGCTGCTGCCCAAGCTGCAGGAGGCCGAGGAGGTCCGCTTCGGCGGTAAGGTCCGCACCCGCTGGGACAACAACCACCTGATGGTGGTCCATGAGGACTACACCCGTGTGCTGGCCATCCCCTGCGATATGGAGATCGCCGGCTACGACACCGACCATGTGAACACCCTGCGCCTGTGGCAGGCCCGCAGCCCCAAACCCATCGACATGAAGCTCTTCAGCGAGGGCCAGTACCTCCACGCCGCCGAGGAGCGCGCCATGGCTGACGCCATCAGTCAGGTGCTCTACCCCGAGGACAACCACTACGAGGGCAAGTCCCTGCGGCTGAAGCAGCAGTATTTCTTCGTGTCCGCCACCATTCAGTCCATCACCCGCAAGCACATCCAGCAGTACGGTACCCTCAAGAACTTCCATGAGAAGAATGTCATCCAGATCAACGACACCCACCCCACGCTGGTGATCCCGGAGCTGATGCGTATCCTCATCGACGATGCCGGCATGGGCTGGGACGAGGCCTGGCACATCACCACCCACTGCGTGGCCTACACCAACCACACCGTGCTTTCCGAGGCCCTTGAGGTCTGGCCGCAGCAGCTGTTCGAAACGCTGCTGCCCCGCGTGTGGCAGATATTGCAGGAGATCTCCCGCCGCTGGCAGCAGCAGGTGGAGGAATTCTATCACGACCCGGTCAAGACCGCCAAGCTGGCCATTATCTGGGACGGCGGCGTCCGCATGGCCAACCTGTGCATCGCCGGCAGCATGGCCGTCAACGGCGTCAGCGCCCTGCACTCCGAGATTTTGCGGAAGGACCTGTTCAAGGACGCCTGCCAGATGATGCCGGACAAGTTCAAGAACGTCACCAACGGCATCGACCACCGCCGCTGGGTGCCCCAGATCAACCCCGGTCTGGACGGTCTGCTCCGTGACCTGATCGGCGAGGGCTATCTCACCCATCCGCAGGAGCTGAAAAAGCTGGAGGCCTACGCCGGCGACAAGGCGGTCCTTCAGCGTCTGGAGGACATCAAGCACCAGAACAAGCTGGCCTTTGCCGCCTTCGCCAGGAAGCACCAGGGTGTGGTGCTGAACACCGACGCCATCTTCGATGTGCAGGTAAAGCGCCTGCACGAGTACAAGCGCCAGCTGCTGAACGCCCTGCAGATCATCTACCTGTACCAGCGCCTGCAGGATGACCCCAGCCTGGACCTCCCGCCCCAGACGTTCCTGTTCGGCGCCAAGGCCGCCCCCGGCTACGCCGTGGCCAAGCGCATCATCCACCTCATCAACTCCCTGGCCGACCAGATCAACAGCGACCCGCTGTGCAAAGATCGGCTCCAGGTGGTGTTCCTGGAGAACTACCGCGTCTCCCTGGCCGAGGTCCTCATGCCCGCCAGCGAGGTTAGTCAGCAGATCTCCACCGCCGGCAAGGAGGCCAGCGGCACCGGCAATATGAAGTTTATGATGAACGGCGCGCTGACCGTCGGCACCCTGGACGGTGCCAACGTGGAAATGCACGACCTGCTGGGCGACGACAATATGTTCCTCTTCGGCCTCCATGCCGATGAGGTGGAGCACCTGCGCCACACCTACGACCCCAACCTGCTCTACCAGCGCGACCCGGTGCTGCGCCGCGTGCTGGACCAGCTGAAGGTAGGCTTCCGGGACGGCGTTACCTACGAGGACCTGTTCCAGCGCCTTGTCACCGGCATGGACGGTCAGGCGGACCAGTACATGGTCCTGGCCGACTTCGCCGCCTACTGCGAGGCCGAATCCCGGATGCGCCACACCTACCGCGACCGGGAGACGTGGAACCGCATGAGCCTCACCAACATCGCCCGCAGCGGCGTCTTCGCCGCCGACCGGGCCATCTCCCAGTACGCCGACACTATCTGGCACGTGCCCTACAAGCAGTAACGCACAAGGGAGCGCCCCGCGGGGCGCTCCCTTTCTTCGCCGCGCCTTCAAAGCCGCGCGGGAAACCTGCCCATATGCCGCCCCGGTAAAATCTCTATTGTAATCCCGGAGAAAGTAGTATATAATACTCCATATTATCGTGTGTTATTATGCCATTTCCGCAGAAAGGAAGTCCGCTATGATAAAAGTCCCCACCGAAAACGGCGAGATCACCATCAGCGACGCCGTGTTCACCACCATCACCGGCGCGGCCGCCACCAACTGCTTCGGCGTCAAGGGCATGGCCCAGCGCAGCATGACTGACGGGCTGGTGCATCTCCTGCGGCCCGAGGCCATGAGCAAGGGCGTCAAGGTCACGTACAATGACGACGGCACCGTGTCCATCGAGCTGCACATCGTCGTGGAAAACGGCGTCAACATCGCCACAGTCTGCCGATCCATTATGGGCGAGGTCAAGTATGTGGTCAACCTCAACACCGGCGTCACCGTCAAAGCGGTGAATGTCTGCGTGGATTCCGTCACCGTGTGACGCGCCCGGAAGGAGAACAGACATGACAGAAAAGATCAGCGGCGGCGCCTTCAAGCAGATGGTCGCCTTCGGCGCCGCCTGCATCACCGCGCAGAAACAGGCCATCAACGACCTGAACGTATTTCCGGTGCCCGACGGCGACACCGGCACCAATATGTCCCTGACCATCCAGACGGCGGTGAACGAGCTCCGCAAGGCCGAGCCCGCCACCGTGGACGAGGCCGCCAAGCTGACGGCCTCCGGCCTGCTCCGGGGCGCCCGGGGCAATTCCGGCGTCATTTTGTCCCTGCTGTTCCGCGGCATGAGCAAGGTCCTCAAGGGCCACGACACCGCCGACGGCGCCCTGCTGGCCGAGGCCATGCAGGAGGGCGTTTCCACTGCCTACGGCGCGGTGATGAAGCCCGCCGAGGGCACGGTCCTCACCGTCTCCCGCCTGGCCGCCCAGCGTGCGCTGGAGGCCGCCGGCGAGAAAAACGACGCCGAATTCGTACTGGATGAGGCCATCAAGACCGGCTATACCACCCTGGCGGAGACCATCGAGATGAACCCCGTGCTGAAAAAGGCCGGCGTGGTGGACGCCGGTGGCAAGGGCTACCTCATCATTCTGGAGGGTATGCTCCGCGCCCTGCGGGGCGAGCCCGTGCCTGAGGTGGCCGATACCGCCGAGGAGAAGGCGGACTTCGCCGCCATCGGCGACGAGGATATCACCTTCGCCTTCGACACCGTGTTCATCGTCCGCAAGACCTCCGACAAGCCCCTGGACGGCCTGCGTGCCTATCTGAACAGCATCGGCGACAGCCTGGTCATTGGCGAGGATGACGAGGCCTTCAAGGTCCACGTCCACACCGACACCCCCGGCGACGCCCTGAACGAGGCCCAGAAATACGGCACGCTGGAGCTGGCCAAGATCGAGAATATGCGTACCCAGGCCGCCGACCTGGCCGCCGGCAAGAAGGCCCAGTCCACCGACGATCTGGACGCCGTCGAGGCCGAGCTGGAGCGCGGCGAGACCGCTGTGGCCGCGCCGGAAAAGCGCTACGGCTTCCTGGCCGTCTGCGCCGGCGAGGGGCTCGAGGCCGTGTTCCGCGACCTGACCGTGGACCGCATCGTCTCCGGCGGGCAGACCATGAACCCCTCCACCGAGGCCATCCTGCAGGAGGTCAACCGCACCCCCAGCGAGATCGTGTTCATCCTGCCCAACAATAAGAACATCATCATGGCCGCCCAGCAGTGCGTGGGCCTGACGGAAAAGCAGGTCATCGTGGTGCCCACCGCCACCGTGCCCCAGGGCATCTCCGCCATGATGGCCGTGGACCCGGACAACGACGATCCCCAGGCTATTCTGGCCGCCATGACCGAGGCCGCTGCCAATGTCACCACCGCCCAGATCACCTATGCCGCCCGCAACTCCGACTTTGACGGCTTCGCCATCAATGAAGGGGACTACCTGGCCCTGTGTGACGGCAAGCTCCTGGGCACTGACCGCAGCCTGGACGTATTGCTGGATAAGCTGGCTCATGTAGCCGCCGATAAGAGCGCGGAGTTCATCACCGTCTACTCCGGCCAGGGCGTCACCGAGGACGATGCCGCCCGCGCCGCCGAGGTGTTCGAGACGATCTGCCCCGACGCCGAGGTCGCCGCCCTCCCCGGCGGCCAGCCGGTGTACTACTACATCGTGGCCATCGAATAACATACAGAGGAAGCGCCCGCCCGGGCGCTTCCCTTTTTCTCCGCCGCACCCCGTCAGCCTTCCCCCCGAGGGCGCACCCCCGTAAGCCTTCCCCTTGAGGGGTCCGCAGTGTTGAATGACAGGCCGGTGGCCTGTCAGATCCGCGGACCGACCGACCCGCAGGGAGACAGGTGCTCCCGAAGGGGCCGGATGAGGTGTAGCCGCGCAGCGGCGTAAAACCCCTCCGCCCCTCCACAATATCCCACAACTCTCCGTATAATTCGCAAAAAAGAACACCCTGTGTATTGGGCGGTGTCTGCAAAACAGCATTGTGCCGAAATCAATGAAGCGGCACAAAACCGCATGGAGCTGATCGTGCGGCCACTGGCAGAGCGAAACGGCGTGACAGAGCAACTGAAAGCTGAAAACCAAATGGAATGGGTGCGGCAGATGAACGCTTGCAAGGCGCAGGCAGAGGAGACTGTGAAAGCGGAATTGATTTATGATTGAGCGAGAACGTCCGGGCAGAAAACTGTTCGGACTTTTCTCATATAGTCCAAAGCTGCGGTAGAACTGTTCACAAGTTTTATGGTATAATTTGAATACGAAAAGTGAGCAACAAATCGTTGTTTGATGAGGAAGATTATTTATATGATCTTCCGTCTATGGTCTGAAAACGACCACCTATCGAGAATCGGTGGAAATCAATTCTCGATTTTCTTATACTGTAACCGTAACAAAGAGGAGGTGAGCAAATGCAAATTGAAATCAAGTTAGATGAGAACTGCAAGGAACCCAAAATCATCGTTGTGACAAACAAAATGACCGACGAAATCAATGAAATCATGAAAAGGCTTTCAGACGAGCAGCCGAAAATGATTGCCGGATTCAAAGATGATATTGTCGAAGTGTTGGAGCCGTTTGATATTTACCGCATTTTTGCTGCATCAGGTAAAGTGTTTGCCGAAACAAATCACGGTGAGTACACGCTCCGTCTGCGGCTTTACGAAATGGAGCAGCGGCTGGACAGCAACTTTTTTGTCCGAATATCAAACTCGGATATTATCAATCTGAGAAAAGTCAAGGGTTTTGATTTAAGCTTTGCAGGAACAATTTGTGTTACGCTTTCAAATGGGACGGTTACTTATGTTTCAAGGCGTTTTGTCGCCAAGATCAAACAATTATTAGGAATATGAGGTGGTAAAAATGAAAAAAAAGATGATTCAGCGTGGGCTTCTCGGATTCCCTCTCGGCATTGCTATCGGTTTTGTAATAACTGTGATTATATCAATGTGCATAGGAGATGGTTCGTTCTATCCTGTCACCCCTGAGCTGATTGATACAATGAAAAATGAATTAAACGCAGTTATTCTTCAAACAATTCTCTGCGGAATTTTGGGTACAGGCTTTGCAATGGCTTCCGTTATTTGGGAAATTGATTCGTGGAGCCTTGCAAAGCAAAGCGGAATTTATTTTTCCATTGCCTGTGTTACGATGTTTCCGATTGCCTATATTACGAATTGGATGAAGCATAATGCCATTGGTATTCTTTCATATGTAGGAATATTCGTTGCAATTTTCGTCATCACTTGGCTCGTTCAATATTTTGTATGGAAACGCAAAGTGAAAAGAATGAATGACGGAGTTCGGAAGAGTAATAACGCAAAATGAGCATAACCTTCACAACAGCAACTTCCAGTTTATCTGCTTATTAAGCGGCTTGATCCAAATGGATCGAGCCGCTTTTACTTACATCATCCTCTGTCCCTGCCGCGGCTCCGGGAAGGGCGGGTCCAAGCGACGCAGCAGGCCGAACTCTGTTTTTGTCACGCAGTCGTTTTCCATGCAGTCCTGACCGTATTTCTCAAAATCCATGTAGCCCTCCAGCTCGTAGATGGCTTCATCATCCAGCCCCAGTGTTTCCTGCAATCGCTGCTGACCGTAACCGTAGGCTCCTTCCACGATGCGCTGGTAGTTGTCCAGATTTCGCAGGAGTTCACAGGCTCCGCGCAGCGTATCCGGCCGCTCCGCCTCCAGCACGGCGGCGTAGGTCAGGAGCGCACCGTCCTGTTGCCAGATGTCCTCCAAGGCTTCGGCAAAATCGTTGTAGTCCTCCACGGCGGGGCAATCCGTGTCGCGGATCAGCTCCCCGATGTAAGGCACCTTGAAGCGAATATCACAGAGCATGGCATCCGCGAAAACATCAATATCAAGATAATTTTTCACCGCGTCAAGGTATTCCTCGTCAGCGGGGAGGACGAGGGTGTAGTCCGGCTTTTCATCGACGCGCAGCGTCATGCGGAGCATTTCATCCCTGCTCTCATCCCGCCAAGGCTCTGCCGGCGAAAGATAGCTGCGGTCGATCCCCATATCCGGCGTCAGCAAGCTGCGGGCGTTGGGAACAAAGGCGCTGTACCGGGCGTAGTTATACCCCTGTGGGTCAACAAGGAAACCGTCCTTTCCCTCCGCGTCGAGGATGAGCAGGCAGTGCCTGGCATCCTCATCGTGCCGGATGGCGTTTTTATTCTCTGCGATGAAATCATAATCAGCCAGCAGTGCGCGGCTGAACAGCCGGAACCGTGGGCTTGGCAGCTCGATGACCTTATCCACGGCACAGGGGTCTGCCTCACACCCGGTCTGCTTACACTTCAGTTCCGCCCGAATGATCATCGTGAAAGCCCTCCCATCTCCATGTGGCTGCTCTGGCTGCCGTTCATCACTTCTTCCATGTTGTAATAGCCCTTGTATGCGATGTAACCCCGGTCGGTGAACATCCCGTCCTCCTCATTCATGCGCTCCGCACCGTACTTTTCATAGTCATAAAAAGCGTCGAGGTTTTCGTCATAGTCGAAGTGTCCGGACTGCTGGATCATGTACTTGCCGTACTCGGCGGGAGAGTGCGCGCCGGGGGCGAAGTCAAAGAGGTCGAGGCTTTCCGCAAGGTTTTTGATCTGTGCCGCGGACTTTGGCTCTGCCAGCATGACCACAGCGCCCAGCTTTTCCATATCCGCTTTTGACAACCCATCCGTTGCCTCTGCCAGTTCGTTGAGGTCGGAGAGGGTTTCGTACTCCATATCCAGCAGCACATCCACCTCGTTGGGGAATTGGCTGTCCTCCAGCCGCAGGCGGGCATCGGCGGGATCAGTGATGCCCCCGCGAAGGAGGGCGCGGTCGATCTCCTCCCGAATCATGGGAAGGTATAGCCATGTGATGTGCTCGGTGTCCTCCGGCTCGGTTTTTGAGGTCACAGCAACGGTGATGGCATTCGGCTCATAGTAATAGCAGGGGAAGAATCGGCCGTCGTAGGCCTGCTCCAGCTTCATGCCGTTGTCGTAAACCACGCCGTAGGGGGTGATCGTGCCGCCGCCGTTTTCGATGAGCTGCCGTGCCGTTCCCTTGCCGTCCAGTTTGTTCAGCTCATCCACGCTTGCGCTGCCGCCATGCAGGTTCATGTAGTGGTCACGGCCAACAGCGTCGAGGTCGGAAAAGTCGGTAATGACCGTGGCCTGCTGGCAGCAGAAGGTCAGGTTGATGAGATCCTTCAGCTCGAATAGCTCCAGCTTGTGGGCCATTGCCTGAAACTGCGCGGCCTCGCCGGTGTCGAAGCTTTCCAGCCGCTTGGCGAGGTAGTTCAGTTCCTCCACATTGACTGTACACTGCTCCATGCGTTTGAGAACGTTGTAGGCGCTGTCAAACTCCACCACCTTGCAGTCCGCCTTGACTGTATCGCCGATTTCCAGCGCCTCCAACAAGTCCATGCAGTGTGCGTACTGGTCATGCGGAATAGGGAACGGGATGGTCGCCACGCCGTATTCCGGGTGACTGGGATTACTCAAAATTGCTTGAATCATCATTTGTGTTTTCCTCCAATCTGTTGATTTTGTTCATTCTGGTCCGCAGACAGGTCCCGTCGGCGCCCCAGCAGAGAAAGCCGTGGCGGGGATAAGGGCAGCCGTCACATTCCGGGGAGCGGCTGCAAACAGGCACCGGCAGCGGTTCCTGCTGAAAGCCGGGGAAGTGCGGAAGAATGAGTTTGAAGTGGATCGTGCCATGAATTTCCATCATTTTTCCTCCTGTTAAAATAAAAAATGCCGGACATTTCTGTCCGGCCTGCGTGGATACTTATTTCATTGTCATGCCGCTCTGTTCCGGTGCGTCCCGCTGCCGCGGAGCATCCGCAGGCAGCAGTCCGCCGACCTGTTCCATCAGCTCCGCCAGTTCCTGATCCCGTCCGCACGAGAGGGTTTCGTCTTGCTCGCGGACGAACGCCAGCGCGCGGTAGATCTCCGCAAGCTGCTCCGGCTCGAAAAGGGCGCCTTTTTGAACAAGCCCGCCGCGCACGGTGAAGTCCCGCTTGGCGGCTTCGTAGTCGTCCTGAAAATAATGTCCGTGATGGACGCCCTCTCGGTCGAAGTCCCACTCCCAAGTCACGAATTGGACACCGCGCTCGGTGGGGTGGCCCGCCAGCACCGCGTCACCGAAGTCCGCGAGGATACGGTAGTCGCCATCCAGTCCGCTGGCTTTGAGCCGCGGCGCGGTTTCCAGAATCGCCATGTATTCCGAAGTCATTTTAGCGGTGTCGATTACCGTCTGCAAAGCATCCTGCGCACCGGGGATGTCGACACGCTCCTGCCGGTACAACACGCTGCCCTTGCCGGAAACGCGGCAGAGGCGCCCTTTTTCCCAGCAGACGGGCAGGTGGTGATCCTCAATCGGCTCCACCGTGAAACCGTTCTGTCGCAGCCGGGTGGCGGTTTCTTCAAGGTAACGGAGCTGCGTGGTTTCGTTCTGATCGTTCATTGTGAAGTCCTCCTCGTAAGCAAAAAAATAAGCCGGAGTATCCTGAAATGCTCCGGCCGGGTGATGGATTAGGCAGAGACGCCCTTTTTGACGTCGGGAAATGAAAAAGGGCGCCTTTTTGATGGCTTCGACGAAACCAACAAACAGACGCCCGAAAGATCGTATAAAATTTTGAGGAAAGATCGCTCTATTTTGCGCCCGCAAAAAGGGCGCTTCTCAGGATTTTACCTTTGAATCTGTGAAAGAGGGAGTTCGAATCTCCCCAGTTACCAAAATAACGCGAAAATATCTTTTTTTCTGAGTGCGGAATTTGAAAGAAAAAAAGGTGGCAACCCTTTGGTATTCTAAGCGTTGCGCTTAAAATATCCGAATTGTTGCCACCTTATGGCGCGGAAGGAGGGATTTGAACCCTCGCGCCGGTTTTATCCAGCCTACTCCCTTAGCAGGGGAGCCCCTTCGGCCTCTTGGGTACTTCCGCAGGTCGATGGTGTTTTATGAAATTGGCGGAGAGAGTGGGATTCGAACCCACTCGGACATCTCTCCATCGGCAGAGGAGTTCTCCGGCTCTCAAACGCTTAATTAGTTTACCATAGATTGGGGCGGTTTGTCAACCGAAAACGGAGAATCTTTTTATAAAAATTTATCAGATGGAAAACGTTCACAATTTAAAGATGACTTTTCTGACAGGAACGGTTATAATAATGCCATCTGTCCGGCGGTTTTTGCCTCCGGCACACCTGAAGAATGACAGGAGGACCCATTTTGAAGAAACTGAACCAATGGATCGACCGGTTTGCGTACAGCCATCCTCGTTTCGGCATACCGAACCTGATGCTCTACATTGTTATCGCCAACGCGGTGACGTACATTTTGACGCTGTTCGCCGGGTCGGCGGCCCTGAGCTTTTTGAAATTTGACCTCTACCATGTGCTCCATGGCGAGGTGTGGCGGTTGGTGACCTTTGTGCTGCTGCCCTTTACCTATCGCCCCATATCGCTGTTTATCATGCTGTCCTTCTGCTACTTCGTGGGCGGGACGCTGGAACGGGAGTGGGGCACCGCCAAGTTCACCCTGTACTATCTCAGCGGCATGCTGTTCAGCGTACTGTCCACGGTGATCCTCTCGCTGGCCACGGGGTATTACGGCTGGAGCCTGTCCGACGCCTATTACATCAACCTGACGATGTTCCTGGCCTTCGCAGTGATGTATCCCGACGCGCAGGTCTGGTTTTATGGGGTGATCCCTCTGAAGGCCAAGTGGCTGGCATGGGCGGACATCGCTTTGATGGCGTGGAACATCGCTCGGTCCGTGCGGTACGGTGCCTACGCCAGTGCTCTGGCCGCTGTGGTGGCAATTTTGAACTTTGTGATCTTCTTCTGGGAGGATATCAAGAGCATTTTGGGGATCCAGAGCCGTCAGCGGTCCAGACAGACTATTCAATTCAAGTCCGCCGTCCGCCAGCAGAAGAAGGCGGAGTCGGAGCGGGGCTACCGCCACAAGTGCGAGGTCTGCGGCCGCACGGACGCCGACCACCCGGAACTGGAATTCCGCTACTGCTCCAAGTGTCAGGGCTACCACTGCTTCTGCTCGGATCATATTTTCAACCACCAGCACTTCACAAAATAAAGCACACCCGGCGTGGATCATCCGCGCCGGGTGTTTTTCACGCTTACCGCTCCAAGGCGGCAGCGTACAGCTCGTTTTTGGAAAGGCCGGTGTGCTCCGCCACCTCCTTGGCGGCGTCCTTCAGCCGCATCCCCTGCTCCTTCAGAGCGAGGACCTGCGCCACGCCGTCTTCCAGCGTCACCACGGCGCCGGTTTTGGGAGCGGCTCCGGCCACCACAAGGACGTATTCGCCCTTGGGGGCGTTCTCCTCGTAATAGGCCACGGCCTCGGCCAGGGTGAAACGCAGGACCTCCTCGTGGAGCTTAGTCAGCTCCCGGCACAGGGAGATCCGGCGGTCCGGGCCGAAAGCCTCCATCAGGTCATTCAGTGTGGTGCGGAGCTTGTGAGGGGCCTCGTGGAAGATCATGGTCCGGGTCTCGTCCTTTAAGGAATTCAGGTGCTCCCGGCGGCTTTTTTTATTGACAGTGAGGAACCCTTCAAAGGTGAAGCGTCCGGTGGGCAGACCGCTGACAGCTAAGGCGTTGACGGCGGCGCAGCAGCCGGGAATGGCCCGGACCTCCACGCCGTTTTCTGCGCACAGCCGCACCAGATCCTCACCGGGGTCAGAGATGGCGGGGGTGCCGGCGTCCGTCATCAGAGCGCAGGATTCCCCGGCCAGCAGTCGATTCAGAACGCTCTGCCCGGCGGTGACGTGATTGTGCTCGTGATAGCTGATCAAAGGCTTTTTCACGCCGAAATGGTTCAAAAGCTTCATGGACACACGGGTGTCCTCCGCGGCGATGAAGTCCGCGTTTTCCAGCGTTTCCACCGCACGGGGGGTGAAATCCCCCAGATTGCCGATGGGCGTAGCTACCAGATATAAAATGCCTGCCATGGTCAGACCTCCTGATCTCGAAAGTAAATGGCGTTCAGCTCCCCGGTGGGAGCGCCGGTATCCGTTTGCAAAAGAAGGGGCGGTTGAATGTCCACCCCCGGCTTACCGCCCCGGTAGCCCTCTATCAAAAAGAGGGAAGGGGCTGTGTCCGGTCGATTCTGGACGAAGCGCAGCCGCTTGGGTTCCATGCCCGCCTCCCGCAGAGCGCAGGCTGTGTCCGTCAGCCGTTCTGGCTTGTGGACCAGACAGAATTTTCCGCCCCACCGCAGCAGATAGGACGCGGCGGCGCAGATATCCGCCAGACTCGCCTCCGTTTCGGAGCGGGCAGTGCGGCGGGCGCTGTCCCCGGAGACTTTTCCGCTGGCAGGCGGATAGTAGGGCGGGTTGCAGACCACCAGATCAAAGGAGCCGGTGGAAAAATGCTGCCGCACCTGCCGGAGGTCGATACTCTGAAACGTGAGCCGATCCGTCAGGCGGTTTTCGGCGGCGGCCCGCTCTGCCAGCGCCACAGCCGCCGGTTGAATGTCGATCCCGGTGACGGTCAGTTCCGACTGCCTTTGCAGGAGCAGCAGCCCCAGCAGGCCGGTGCCGCAGCCCAGATCGCAGACCCGCAGTCCGGCGGAGAGCTTCGGCAGGGAGGACAGCAGAAAGGAGTCCGTGCCGGGGCGGAACAGCGTATCATCCCAGACGAACCGCAGTCCGTCCGGCTTCAGGTATTCCCAATGCTCCACGCCGTCACCTCCCATTGAACGCTTCTATTATTATATAGGGGAACCGCTTTCACCGCAAGTCCCGGCGGCAAACAAAAAAACCGTCTCAGGATCGGGCCTGAGACGGTTTTATGTATCCCTTTAAGAATTATTCCTCGGGGACGATGGCGCCGTTGGGGCAGGTGTCGCTGCAAGAACCGCAGTCCAGGCAAGCGGCAGAATCGATCACGTACTGATCGTCGCCCTGGCTGATAGCGCCGGCGGGGCAAACGTCTGCGCAGGAACCGCAGCTGACGCAAGCAGAAGTAATCTTATAAGCCATGTGTACACACCTCCATTAGAATGTGCCTTCATTGTATCATACAATTTCTAAAAAGCAAGGGCGATTTGTTAAATTCTTACCAAGGAAAAAGAAAACTGTGAAAATGTCACAAAAACCGAAAAAACATTGGAAAAAGCAGGGCCTTTCGGCGGTTAGAGATATTGAACTGCATATGCGAACTATGGGGGAAATGAGCGTTCACAAACTGTTTACACAAATGGTCAAAGAAAGTCAAAAATAGCTATTGACATTGGAAAAGATCGTGCTATACTACAATCAAACAAAGGTTAAAGATAGTCAAAGTCAAAAGACGGAGACGAGAAAGGAGATGTCCCCATGGGGACTTCAGATTTGATCGCCAGCTTTTTGCAGGATAGCTTGGATACGGCGGAGGACGGTGTGCTGGAGGTCCAGCGCAGCGAGCTGGCCCAGCGGTTCAACTGTGTACCCAGCCAGATCAACTATGTGATGTCCACCCGGTTTTCACCGGAGCGGGGCTACATCGTAGAGAGCCGGCGCGGCGGCAACGGATATATCCGCATCACCCGGGTGCAGGTGGACCGGCAGACGCTGATGATGCACGTCATCAACAGTCTGGGCAGCAGCGTGGATCTGGCTTCGGCCAGAGCCATCCTCAGCAATCTGGTGCAGTCCGGCGCGTTGGAGCGGGACATGGGTCAGACGATCCTCACCGCCGTGGGCGATAAGGCCCTGAGCCGGGTGCCCCGGGAGAGCCGGGACGCCGTCCGGGCGGATATCCTGCGACAGGTGCTGATCTTACAGGTTTGAACGCCTGAGGAACGGCACGCAACACAGTTAAGAAAAAATTTATATACAGTTTATGGAGGAATGCATTATGAAATGTGAGAATTGCGGAAAGAATGAAGTCAGCTTTGTATATCGCAGCAGCATCAACGGAAGAACAGAAGAACACCATCTCTGCCAGGCCTGCGCGGAAAAGCTGGGGTATACCCAGAAGCTCTTTAACCGGCGGCCGTCCATGCGGGACAGCTTCTTTGGCAATGATGATTTCTTCGGAGATTTCTTCAGCCCCATGCCCTCCCTGTTGGGTCGGATGAACCGGATGCTGGAAAGCCCCTTCGATGATTTCTTCGACGCCATGCCCGCCATCGGCGCAGCGCCGGTGCAGGAGGTCAAGGAGGAAAAGAAGGATGACCTCATGAGCCATGAGGAACAGAGCCGGTTCTCCTATCTGCGTCAGCTGAATGCGTTGAAGCTGGAGCAGAAGAAGGCTATCCACGAGGAGAACTTCGAGCGGGCCGCCCAGCTGCGGGACGAGATCCACAAGCTGGAGGAGGCCCACAAGGAGGCCAAGGAGTCCGGAAAGGACAGCAAGGAAAGCGCTTAACAGGCGCGTTCAAACAAAACGCACACCCCAGAATAAAAGAGGTATTGAACTATGAATGAAAATAAATTTACTCCTACTGCGGAGGAAGCCCTGCGGCTGGCACAAGAGGCCGCAGGCGAATTGGGTCACGGCTATGTGGGGACGGAACACCTGCTGCTGGGCCTGATGCGTGAGGACGAGGGCATGGCCCACACCGTCCTGACGGAGGCGGGCCTGACCGATGACCTGCTGACGGAAATGGTTCGGAAAAGCGTCGGCGCCGGTCTTCCCGGCGGCAATCCCGCTCAGGGTCTGACCCCTCGCGCCAAGCACGTTGTGGAGATCGCCATGGAGGATTCCATCCGGGGCGGCTATGCCTACATCGGCACCGAGCATCTGCTGGCCGGTATCCTGCGGGAGGGCAACAACATGGCAGTCCGTATTCTACGGTCTGCCGGTGTGGACGCCCGTCAGCTCTATACCGCACTGATGAAGAAGCTCACCGCCGCGCCCAGAGCGGCCCAGAGCGGCGACAGCCGTACTCCGGCAGCCGGTTCCGCCAAGGAGGACGGCAAGGGCAGCAAGACACTGGCAGAGTTCACCCGTGACTTGACGGCGGATGCCCGGACCGGCAAACTGGACCCTGTCATCGGCCGTGATGACGAGATCCAGCGGGTCATCCAGATCCTGTCCCGCCGCACCAAGAACAACCCCTGCCTGATCGGTGAGCCCGGCGTGGGCAAGACTGCCATCGCCGAGGGCCTGGCCCGGAAGATCGCCATGGGCGATGTGCCGGAGAACCTGCTGGATAAGAAGCTCCTGTCTCTGGACCTTTCCGGCATGGTGGCCGGCACCAAGTACCGGGGCGAATTTGAGGAGCGTATCAAGAAGGTGATGCAGGAAGTTCAGAAGAACGGCAATATCATCCTCTTCATCGATGAGCTGCATACCATCGTGGGCGCAGGCTCCGCCGAGGGCGCTGTGGACGCCGCCAACATTATCAAGCCCGCGCTGGGCCGCGGTGAGATCCAGATCATCGGCGCCACCACCCTGAACGAATATCGCAAGTATATCGAAAAGGACGCCGCTCTGGAGCGCCGGTTCCAGCCGGTGACGGTGGGTGAGCCCAGTCAGGAGGCTACCTTGGAGATCCTGAAGGGCCTGCGGGAGAAGTATGAGCAGCACCACAAGCTGCACATCACCGACGAGGCATTGAAGGCCGCCGTGGAGCTGTCCACCCGGTATATCAATGACCGGTTCCTGCCCGACAAGGCCATCGACCTGATGGACGAGGCCGCCAGCCGGGTGCGGATGGAGCAGGAGGAACCCTCCGAGGAACTCAAGAGCCTGGAGGAGAAGATCAACGCCCTGTCCAAGGACAAGGACGCCGCCATCAACGCCCAGGATTTTGAGAAGGCCGCCCAGCTGCGGGACATCGAGAAGGACTACAAGGAGCAGGTGGAGATCGAACGTGACAAGCGCCGCAAGAATAATCAGGAGCACCGGGACGTCAACGCGGAGGACATCGCCGCTGTGGTGTCTGGTTGGACCGGTATCCCAGTGACCCGTCTGACAGAGGACGAGGGCCAGCGCTTGCTGCACATGGAGGATATCCTTCATAAGCGTGTGGTGGGTCAGGACGAGGCTGTGAAGGCCGTGGCCCGGGCCATCCGCCGTGGCCGTGTGGGTCTGAAGGACCCGAAGCGTCCCATCGGCAGCTTCCTGTTCCTGGGTCCCACCGGCGTGGGCAAGACGGAACTGTGCAAGTCTCTGGCAGAGGCCATGTTCGGTGACGAGAACGCCATGATCCGGATCGATATGTCCGAATACATGGAGCGGCATACAGTATCCCGCCTCATCGGTTCCCCTCCCGGCTATGTGGGCCATGATGAGGGCGGTCAGTTGACGGAGAAGGTGCGCCGTAAGCCCTACTCCGTGGTGCTGTTCGATGAAATCGAAAAAGCCCACGAGGACGTCTGGAACATCATGCTTCAGATTTTGGACGATGGCCGGATCACCGATTCTCAGGGCCGCACTGTGGACTTCAAGAACACCGTTATCGTCATGACCAGCAACATCGGCGCCAAGGCACTGACCGCTGCCGGCGCCAAGCTGGGCTTTGACGCGGACGATAAGAAGGCCGAGGCGGATGCCGACGCGGCCTATGCACAGGCCAAGGAGACCGTTCTGGCGGAGCTGCGCCAGACCTTCCGCCCGGAGTTCCTGAACCGGATCGACGATATCATCGTGTTCCGTGCTCTGACTGAGCAGAACATTGAGGAGGTTGCCCGCCGGATGCTCAAGACCGTGGCGGACCGTATGGAGACCATGGACATCCATCTGGACGCTTCCGACGAGGCGGTGAAGGAACTGGCCAAGGAGGGCTTCGACCCCAAGTACGGTGCCCGTCCCCTGCGCCGGGCCATCCAGAGCAAGGTGGAGGACGCTGTGGCCGAGAAGATGCTGGACGGCACCCTCAAGACCGGCGACACCGCCAAGCTGGCTGTGGAGGACGACAAGCTGGTCGTCACCAAGTAACTGTCCTTCCAATAAAATCAAGGTCCCTCTGCCGCGTTCGGCGGCAGAGGGGCCTTTTGGCTCAACGCCGGCGTGTGGCCTTGATTTGTTCATACTTTTTCGGTATAATAAATTCGTATCAGCTTTGACAACTTTTGGAAAGGAAGGCAAACCCTATGCCCTTTACCTTCAATTTCGGCGGCTTCAACCCCGGAGATTTCGGACAGGGGGGCGAGCGCCCTCAGCGGGAGCGTAAGCCCCGGAAGCCCATCGGCACTCCCGTGACCCGCACCCTCATCAACATCGCCGTGACGGCACTGGTGGGGCTGGTGTACTTCTATGTGGAGCTGCCCGCCCTGAACCCCCATGCGGAGGAATTTTACTTCTTTGTGTTTCTGCTGTGCGCCGTGTACTGCGGCTGCGCTGTCCTGACCTCCGGATTCCAGGGCACCGGTGCGAGAGGGTATCTCGGCTTTGTGAAAAAGCAGTGCACCATACCCTTCTTCGTGGTGATCGCCATGATCGCAGCCATCGCCATTGGCTCCCTTTCCTCTTGGGTGGTGCTACGGGCTGGGGCATACAGCAAGCTGCTGCCCTTGACCACCGGTGACTTCGTCACAGAGGTGGAGGAGATCCGCTATGACCAGATCCCCATGCTGGACAGCGACTCCGCCGCCCGATTGGGCAGCCGGAAGCTGGGTGAGCTGGCGGATATGGTGTCTCAGTTTGAGATCCTGCCCAACTACACCCAGATCAACTATAAGGGCCGCCCCGTGCGGGTCACGAGCCTTGCCTACGGAGACCTCATCAAGTGGTTCACCAACCGCTCCAACGGCCTGCCTGCCTATATCGTCATCGACATGGTGACCCAGGAGGCGGAGGTGGTCCGACTGGACGAGGGCATGAAGTACACCACGGCGGAGCACTTCTCCCGGAACCTCTACCGCCACCTGCGGTTCCAGTATCCCACCATGATGTTCGACGAGCCGGTGTTTGAGATCGACGAGGAGGGCACTCCCTACTGGGTCTGCTCCCGGATCGTCAAGCGCATCGGGCTTTTCGGCGGTACGGACGTGAAGGGCGCCGTGCTGGTGAACGCCGTCAGCGGCGAGAGCCAGTATTACGAGGACGTGCCCACCTGGGTGGACCGGCTGTACTCCTCCGACATCATCATGGATCAGTATGACTACTACGGCCAGTTCCACAACGGCTTTCTGAACGCCTACTTCGGCCAGCGGGACGTGACGCTGACCACGGACGGCTGGAACTATATCGCCATCAACGACGATGTGTATATGTACACCGGCGTGACCTCCGTTACCAGCGACCAGTCCAACATCGGCTTTATCCTCACCAATCAGCGCACCAAGGAGACCCGGTTCTACCCCTGCGCCGGCGCGACGGAGACCTCCGCCAAAAGCTCCGCCCAGAGCCAGGTCCAGCAGATGCGCTATTCCGCCACCTTCCCGCTGTTGCTGAATATCGCCGACCAGCCCACCTACTTCATGGCTTTGAAGGGCGAGGACGGTCTGGTGAAGATGTATGCCATGGTGAACGTCCAGCAGTACAATATTGTGGAGACGGGGCAGACCGTGGCCCAGTGTGAGGAAAATTACCGGAAAACGCTGCTGAATAACGGCATCATCGACCGGGCCGACGCGGAGGTGCCTGCGGGGGAGCAGGAGCTTTGGGAGACAAAGGGCACCATCGCCGAGATCCGCAGCGCCGTCATTGAGGGGACCAGCGTCTATTACCTCCGCTTTGAGGGGGAGAGCGGCTTCTCCGTGTATGTCAGCGCCGCGCAGGTGCCGGAGGCCCCACTGCTGAACGTGGGAGATACGATCACGGTCTATTGGCACAGCGGGACCCAGTGGATCACCGCTCGGAAGATCGCAGTGGAGAACCGGGCTGTGTCCACACCGCCGGAGACGCCGGCTGAGGAGCCTGCGGAGCCGGAAACGGATCTCCTGCCAGACACCGGGACGGAGGAAGGCTCCGGCGGCTGGCAGCAGACGGTCATTTACGGAAAAGCATGACTTTTCAAGGGAAACCGATCAAAACGAAGAGAACCCGCGGCGGGCAAAATGCCCGCCGCGGGTTTCTTGTGGGAACTGTCAAAATCCAAAGGGAAATTTTGGCTGGCGCAAGGACCGCTTTTCATTGTAAACGTTCACGCAGTATGGTATCTTTGTAACAACAACATAGGGGGGGGACTGCGTATGCTGGCTTTGGACTTTATCAACATAGGCAACGGAGACTGTATTCTCATTCGGGAGATGGAGGGAACGCGGCAGAAGTTTGCCTTGATGGTGGATTTTGGCCATGACTGTCTGATACGGGACGATCATCCGGGAGAACTGGATCCCAGGTCTCAGCGGATCTATGCGGGAGATTTTCTCCGGGAACTGGGCGTGACCCATCTGGATGTGGCTCTGGCTACGCATTTCCACCGGGATCATATCGGCGGTCTCAGCCGGGTGCTGGATGCCGTGACCATCGACCGGTTTTACACCACCTATCTGCCTCCGGAAAATGCCCCGGAGCTGGCCCCCTTCCATCCGGATAACAACTTGCCCAAGGCTGCGAGAAACGCCCTTCTCTGCCTCCAGATCTATACCGAGGCGCTGCAAAGTCACCCCGACCGTATCAAGCAGTTTGAATTGGTGCCGGGGACGGAAACGATTTCCCTCCAGCTGACGCCGGACCTGAAAATGGATATCCTCTGCGGCGAACCGGCCCTGTACCGGCGGCAGAAGGAGATCTATGACGCGGCCTTCAACGGAGAGCGGAACGGATATGAACTGGTGCGCTGGGCCAAATCCATGAACGTGTGCTCTTTGCGCCAGCGGCTGTATTACCACGGCAAGGAGATCGTTCTGGGCGGCGACGCCTACGCCCATGTGTGGGAGACCGTGAATCTGACCCCCTGTGACATTCTGAAGGTGCCCCACCATGCCTCCTTCGATTCCACCTCCCGGAAGCTGCTGGAAAAGCTCCAGCCCAAAACGGCGGTGGTGACGGTGGCGGCCCGGCGGCCTGATGAACGGCCCCATCCCTATGTGGTGTCCCTGTTGCAGGAGTATGTCGAGAATCTGTATTTTACCGACGCCGTGGAGATCCCCGGTCTGGTGGAGCCTCAGTTTCATAAGTCCGTTCACTTAGAGGTGGAGTGAGGAAGCTGGTTGAACACGAAACCGCGTTTGTATCGAAAAAGCAAAAGCGCCGGAGAAAACTCCGGCATTTGCAGAAAAAGGAAAAACACGGAGCCTGACCATTGGCCAGGCTCCGTGTTTTATATTGGATGGGGTGAGATTACTTGTACATCTCGGGCTTTTCCATGGTCTCCACCTTCATGAACTGAGAGGTGCCGCGGGAGGCGTTCAGAGCGTCGCCAGCCACGCAGGCCACATAGCCGTCCCAGGAGGAGGGGCCGGTGAGCTTGCCGGCGTGGACAGACTCCACCCACTTGCAGAACTCGATATCATAGGCCTCAATGAAGCGCTCCTTCCAGTCGGTCATGATGGGCATGGACTCGGCGGGCTGGACGCTGTCCCAACCGGCGGGACGAGAGCGGCGGACCACAGCGTAGGGATCGGGCAGCTTCACGGTGCCGTTCTCGCAGACGACCTCGCACTGGATGTCATAGCCGTAGCCGTCAGCAACCTGAACTTCCACGTCGATAAAGCAGCCGTTCTTGGTACGCATCAGCATGACCTGGGGGTTGTCATAGCCCTTGTTGGAGTTGGAGCTCTGACGGACCTTGACGCACTGTACGTCCTCATACTCGTCGCCCAGCAGCCAGCGGCAGATGTCCAGCTCGTGGATGGCCACGTTGGTGACGCCGTTCTCAGTCTTGAAGCCCGGGCCCTGAGCAACGTTGCGGTGGCAGCACTTGATCAGCAGGGGCTTGCCGATCTCGCCGGAGTCGATGATGCGCTTCATCTCGGCATAGCCGCGGTCATAGTGACGCATGAAGCCCACCTGCACCAGACGCTTGCCGATCTCCTGCTCGCGCTTGATGATGTCCTCGCAGTCAGCGGCGTTCTGGCTCAGGGGCTTCTCACAGAAGCACCACTTCTCCTCAGCCAGAGTCTTCATGACATAGTCATGATGGGTGGGGTCGATGGAGGTGATGACCACGGCCTCGACCTCGGGGTCCTTGATCATGCCGTCACAGTCATTGCCGTAGGACTTGATGCCGTACTTGGCGGCGGTGTCGTCAGCGGCGGCGGCCACATAGTCGGACACGGCCACAACGGTAGCACCGGGGACGGTCTCAATGATGCGGCGGCAGTGATCCTTGCCGATAGCGCCGCAGCCGATAATGCCGATCTTCAATACCTTTTCCATGTTAATAACCTTCCTTTTTTATAATTTGGATGGGTTTTCGTAAGCAAAAATGATCTTAGTACTTCCGGACTTCCTTCAGGTGAGCCTGCAGGTCGGCATAAGCCGCCAGATTCTCCTTGCGTTCGGACACCTCGGTGTCACCCACGCGCCACCAGGAGGAATAGCCGTCGGTCATGGTCTTGGGCAGGACCTTGATGTCGAAGAGGACGGGGATGTTCTTTACCTTCTTGGCATCCTCGAAGGCGGCCACCAGCTCTTCCATGGTGCGGACGGTGTAGCTCTTGCAGCCGTAAGCCTCCGCCACCTTGGCGTAGTCAATGTCCATGAAGTTGCCGAACAGACCGTCCTTATTGCGATAGCGCAGCTCGGTGCACAGCGTAACGTTGCCGTGGCCAACCTGCAGGTTGTTGATGCAGCCGAAGGAGGCGTTGTCGAACAGGCAGATGTTGATCTTCTTGTGCTCCTGGCAGGCGGTGATCAGCTCACCGTGGAGCATATTGAAGCTGCCATCACCGCAGAAGGAATAGACCTCGTGCTTGTCGCCGATGGCCAGCTTCACGCCCAGAGCGCCGGCCACCTCGTAGCCCATGGTGGAATAGCCGTACTCCATGTTGTAGGTGTCAACGCCGGTGGGACGCCACATCCGCTGCATATCGCCGGGCAGAGAGCCGGCGGCGCCGATGGCAACGTCGCCCTCGCTCATCATGGCGTTGATGGCGCCCAGAGCAGAGGTCTGGGTCAGCTGGGCATTGACGTCCTGCGCGAAGCGCTTGGCGGAATCGGCGTTGGCGTCATTGATCTCCGGCTTCCAGCTCTTCTTGTCGGAGAAGGTGATGTGATCCAGACGGTTCAGCTCATCGATCCACTTCTCCTTGGCGACCTTGACCTCATCCTTATAGGCGGTCTGATAGCCCTCCAGCAGCTTTTCCAGACGGGGCAGGGCTTCCTTGGCGTCAGCCACCACGGGGACAGCCTCCATCTTCAGGCTCTGGAACTCAGAGACATTGATGTTGACGAATTTGCAGGTATCCTTGAACAGCCACTTGGAAGCGGTGGTGAAGTCGGTGTAGCGGGTGCCCACGCCGATGACCAGATCGGCCTTCCGGGCGATCTCGTTGGCTGCGGAGCAGCCGGTGGTGCCCACGCCGCCCAAGTTCAGGGGGTGCAGCCAGTCGGTAGCGGACTTGCCCGCCTGGGTCTCGCCGTAGGGGATGCCGAAGGTCTCGGCAAAGTGCAGGAACTCGGCGTGCGCCTCGGAATAGCGGACGCCGCCGCCGCAGATCATCATGGGGCGCTTGGCCTTGCGGATGGCTTCGGCAGCGTCAGCCAGAGCGGCCTCGGTGGCGGGGCGGCGCTCCAGACGCCAGACACGCTTGGCGAAGAAGCTCACGGGATAATCATAAGCCTCACCCTCAACGTCCTGGGGCATGGCAACGCAGACCGCGCCGGTGTTGGCGGGATCGGTCAGCACCCGGAAGGCGTTGATCATAGCGCTCATCAGCTGCTCAGGACGGACAACGCGGTCCCAGTAGCGGCACACGGCCTTGAAAGCGTCATTGGTGGTGGTGGCCAGGGAGTTGGTGTGCTCCACCTGCTGCAGAACGGGGTCGGGCTGACGGCAGGCATAGGTGTCGCCGGGCAGCACCAGCAGGGGGATGTTGTTGGCGGTGGCGGTGCCGCAGGCGGTGACCATGTTGGCGGCGCCGGGGCCCACGGAGGAGGTGGCAACGCAGATCTGCTTACGCTTCATCTGCTTGGCGAAGGCCACGGCGGCCTGGGCCATGCCCTGCTCGTTCTTGCCCTGATAGATCTCCAGGTGCTTGGCCTCCTGGCTCAGCGCCTGGCCGAGACCCACCACGTTGCCGTGGCCGGGAATGATGAACACGCCGCGGACGAAGCGGTGCTGGGCACCGTCAACCTCCATGTACTGATTTTCCAGAAAACGGACCAAAGCCTGCGCCATGGTCAAACGGACAGTTTTCATGCTTTTGTTACCTCCGATCAATGATTGGGATAGATGTGGTCATTGGCATCGGGCTTCCACAGCCACTCGTGCTCCTTGTCGTCGATGCGGGTCTTCAGCCAGGGATCGCCCTCCAGATGCCGGATACCCCAGGCGTAGCACATGGCGTAGCCGGGAGCCACCACCTGAGAGTGGAAGCCGTGGTTGATGACGGCGCAGCCGTTCTGCTCGGTCTTGTAAACATCGCCGTTGGCAAAACCGGCGCCGAAGCCGTGAGGATAGTCGAAACGGTAGAAATAGACCTCCGGCTGGGGATGATGATGAGGAGGATAGGAGGACCACTTGCCGGGACGGTTCAGCACCTCACCCAGCACCATGTTGGAGAAGGGGGCGTTGTCATAGTCGAAGAAGGTCTTGATCTCACGCTCCATAGCACCCATCAGCTCGCCCTTGGAACCGGCGTGCTGGGTCTGGACGGTCTCCGGGGTGTACATGACCGGCTCATAATCCTTCTCGTTCAGGGTGTCCTGCATGTAAAGCTCGCTGTGGCTGTGAGCCGTCAGGGTGATCTTGGTGCCCTTGGGAGCCAGCAGGCAGTAGGCTTCGTGATGGAAGCAGTTGGGGCGGTCGGCCTCAACGGTCTTGCCGGCGTATTCATAGGTGACCTTGCCCTCGAAAAGCAGAATGGCAACCTCGCGGTCGGCGCTTTCGTAGGTATAGGTGTCGCCGTCCTCCATCACCAGCAGGCCCACGTTCATCAGGGTGCCCATGTAGTTGGTGGATTCGTCGATATAGGCGTTGTAGCCCCGCTTGAGTTCCTTGTTCTTATTGAAATAAGTCATTGGAAACATCTCCTGTTTGATGTCAAAAAGTGGTATGGAAACGCGGTGGGGAGGACCGGGGTCCTCCCATCGCGCGATTTACAGACCGGTGTGCTCCCGGATGTAGGTACGGCCCTTGATGGCGTACTCCAGAGGATTGGCCTTGGCGGGATCCTGCTCAGCCTCCACCAGCAGCCAGCCCTGATAGTCGGCATCGGAGAGCACCTTGAACACGGGATCGAAGTCCACGTTGCCGTCACCGGGGACGGTGAAAGCGCCATTGCGGACGGACTGCAGGAAGGACCAGTTGTTCTTGCGGGCTTCCTCCACCACGGGCAGACGCATATCCTTCAGATGGACGTGGCCCACGCGGTCCACATACTTCTTCAGCATGGCCAGGGGATCCTCGCCGGCGAAGGTGAAGTGGCCGGTATCATAGCAGAGGAACACATACCGGGGATCGGTGTTGGACATCATGCGGTCGGTCTCCTCGCTGGTCTGGACCACGGTGCCCATGTGATGATGGAAGCACAGCTTGAAGCCACGCTCGGAAGCGATCTGGCCCAGACGGTTCAGACCCTTGCAGAAGCGATCCCACTCCTCATCGTTCATGACATGCTTGTGGCCGCCGGTGAGGATGGGCACGTCCACCTTGCCCTGGATGGAGTAGCTCTGCTCGGAGACGTTGATGTGATTTGCGCCGACAGCCTCCAGGAAGTCCAGGTTGGCGATGAAGTCCTTCTCCTCTTCCTCCATGGAACGGGTCAGGATGAAGGAAGAATACCAGCGGCTGGCGATGCGCATACCGCGCAGGTCCAGAGCCTTCTTCAGCTCGGCGGGGTCGGTGGGATACTTGTTGCCGATCTCGCAGCCGGTGAAGCCGGCCAGAGCCATCTCGCTGACGGTCTGCTGGAAGGTGTTCTCGGCACCCAGCTCCGGCATATCGTCATTGCACCAGCCGATGGGAGCAATACCCAGGGAAACAGTTTTCGGATCAAACATAAAACGTCCTCCTTATGAATATTTAGGATCATTATTTGGATAAGCGTACAAATAGAAAATGGTTTGCGGGGAAAAGGTTGGCGAAAGCGCAAACGGATTTTTCTGTGTCCGTTAACAGAAATACGGAAACTACACCGCATGGAAAACGATTTCGCTTGTTATCAAGATAGCACGGTTCCCGAAAAAAATCAACGCTTTCCAACGGCAAAACCGGATTTTTTCCGAAAGTGCCAAAGGCGGGCCGGTTTTTTTATTGCTTTTAGAGAATGGCGGGGGACCGTGTGCTGTTCCGGCGCATAGAATGGAACGCGCAGACGCGCGAATCTGAGCGATTTTAAGGAGGCTTGTTTTATGCCCACATCCTTTCAGAATATGGCGACCCTCACCTATACCGGCGGCACCGTCAATTCCAATATTGTCACCGGAGAGCTGAGGGAGGTCCTGACCGCCGCAAAAACGGCGGTGCGGGAGAATTACGAGCCGGGTGGGACGGTCACGTATGTGGTCAGCCTTACCAACAGCGGCATCACGCCCCTGACGGGCCTGACCATTTCCGACAACCTGGGCGGCTACGCCTTTGGCGGAGCGACCCTGTATCCTCTGGCCTATTTGCCGGGCAGCGTTCGGTACTATGTGAACGGCGCACTGCAAGCCGCTCCGGCCGTCAACGCCGGACCGCCCATGACCGTCACCGGCATCACGGTCCCTGCCGGGGGCAGCGCCCTTGTGATCTACGAGACGGAGGTGACCCGCTACGCGCCGCTGGCAGCGGAGTCCAGCATTGTCAATACCGTCACCGTGACCGGCGGCGGGCTGGCTGCACCTGTGACGGCGGAGGAGACAGTTGGCGTGGTGAGCAGCCCGAGACTGTCCATTACTAAGGGGCTGAATCCCACGGTGGTGGCGGAGAACGGCCGGATCACCTACACCTTTACCATCCAGAACACCGGCAATACCCCCGTCACCGCAACGGACGACGTGATCCTCCGGGATACCTTCGATCCGGTTCTCAACGGTCTCACGGTGACCTATAACGGCGCACCCTGGACTGCCGGTACGCAGTACACCTATGACGGGACCACAGGCCTGTTCGCTACAACAGCGGGGCAGATCACCGTCCCTGCGGCCACGTATACTCAGGACCCGGTGACCGGGGCGTGGGCCGTGACCCCCGGCGTCAGCGAGCTGATCGTCACCGGCACGGTATAAGAGGCAGCCAAGGACAAAAGGGAGGGCGAAGGCCCTCCTTTTTGCACCGTGTTCGACAGAAAAATGATTGACAAGCGCGGACGCACATGGTACGATTTAACCTAATTTGTTAAATCAGGTCTTTTTTGAATACAAAATGAGCAAAGGCGTTCATTTTCAGCGGGAGCATGGCTCCCGTTGGAAGTGGACGCTTTTTTTGTTGCAGAACGGGCTGGCGGTTGGAAAAGAATCGCCGCAGAGCGCAAAACAGGACAGGAGACCAGATCGGCAGCAGCCTCCAATGTGTGAGCATGACGGAGAATAAGTCTCGGAAAACCATGATTTTTTCTGTTTTACATATTGTAAATTCATAAAAAGGTGTGCTATAACAGTTGCATCAAAAAATGAGGGGGCCTGGATCGCCGGGCATGCATACGGAAACCATAACGGAAAGGCGGAGACAATATGCAGTATTCGGTTGAGGAGATCAAGCAGTATGCGGCGGAGGAGGACGTGAAGTTCATCCGCATGGCCTTCTGCGACGCGGCGGGCCGCCAGAAAAATATCGCCATTATGCCGGAGGAACTGGACCGGGCCTTCCAGTACGGTATCGCCATCGACGGCTCCGCCATTCCCGGCTTCGGCGGGGAGGTCCACTCTGATCTGCTGCTGCGCCCGGACCCATCCACCCTCTGTGTGCTGCCCTGGCGGCCGGAGCATGGACGGGTGGTGCGGATGTTCTGCGCCGTGACCCAGCCAGACGGCACCGTGATCGGCGCGGACGCCCGGAGCCTGTTGAAAAAAACGGTAGAGGATGCAAAAAAGGCCGGGCTGACCTTTGCCTTCGGAACAGAGATGGAGTTTTATCTGTTCCGGCTGGACGAGGACGGCGAGCCTACCAAAATTCCCTATGACCGTGCCGGTTACATGGACATTGCCCCGGCAGACAAGGGGGAGAATGTCCGCCGGGAGGCCTGCCTGACGCTGGAGCGCATGGGCATCCGGCCGGAAAGCTCTCACCATGAGGAGGGCCCCGGCCAGAACGAAATTGATTTCCGCTATGCGGACCCGGTCACTGCGGCGGATAACGCCGTGACCTTCCGGGCGGCTGTGGATACGGTGGCGGCCCGGAACGGGCTGTATGCCGATTTCGGACCCAAGCCTCTGGCAGACAAGGCGGGCAACGGAATGCACATCAACTTCTCCGCTGTCAGCGAGGATAAGCGGGACGTGATGCCCCAGGTCCTTGCCGGGGTGTTGGCCCATGTGGAGGCCATGACGGCGTTCCTGAACCCCACGGAGGAATCCTACCGCCGCTTTGGAAGCTGGAAGGCACCCGGCTATCTTTCCTGGTCCGCTGAGAACCGCTCTCAGCTCATCCGGGTCCCGGCGGCGGTGGGGGAATACCGGCGGGCGGAACTGCGGTCTCCGGACCCGCTGTGCAACCCGTATCTGGCCTTTGTTCTGCTGATTCGGGCGGGAATGGAGGGCGTTGCTCACAATATGCAGTTGCCTCCCGCGGCGGATCTGAACCTTTACACGGCACCGGAGGAGATCCGGGCCCGGTACCGCAGACTGCCGGAGACCTGGGCGGAGGCCAAGGCAGCGGCAGCCGCCAGCGATTTTATCAGAGAACATCTTCCTGCGGCGATCATTCAATACTATACCTGACCGAACAGAAAGCACACGGCAAAAAACATAGAAAACATAGAAAAGGAGGGGGACAACGATGGAGCTTGGCCATGCGTACAGCGTTCTGGTGGTGTCCGCCTCCGCAAAATTCAATGAATCCGTCCGGAGCCTTCTGCCGGAGCGGTTCTATTGGCCGGTCACGGTGCTGACGGACGCCGCCGGTGCCCGCCGGGAGCTGCTGGAAAACAACTACGATCTGGTGGTGATCAACACGCCGCTGCCGGATGAGTTCGGCACCCGACTGGCGCAGGATATCTGCCAGCACAGCGCCGCCGGGGTACTGCTGCTGGTGAAGGCAGAGCATTTTCCAGATATTGACGGACGGCTGACGCCACAGGGCGTTCTGGTGCTGTCCAAGCCTATGTCGACCCAGCTGTTTACCCAATCCCTGCGGCTGCTGTGCGGTACCCGGGAGCGTTTGCGGGGGCTGGAAAAGAAGAATGCCACCATTGAGGAAAAAATGGAGGAGATCCGCCTTGTGAACCGGGCCAAGTGGCTGCTGATCGGGGAACTGAATATGACGGAGCAGGAGGCCCACCGATACATCGAAAAGCAGGCGATGGACCGCTGCGTAACGAAGCGGGCCATAGCGGAACAGATATTGTCAACTTACAAATGAAACTGCCAAAGCGGGACTGCGTAGACAGAACGTGAAATTTTCGGAGGAGGACGTATGACGAAATACATTTTTGTGACCGGCGGCGTGGTATCCGGGTTGGGTAAGGGCATTACCGCGGCGTCTCTGGGCCGCCTTTTAAAGACAAGAGGGCTGAAGGTGGCCGCTCAGAAGCTGGACCCCTACATCAATGTGGACCCCGGCACCATGAGCCCCTATCAGCACGGCGAGGTCTACGTCACCGAGGACGGCGCGGAAACGGATCTGGATCTGGGTCACTATGAGCGGTTCATCGACGAGGATCTGAACAAATATTCCAACCTCACCACCGGCAAGGTGTACTGGAACGTTCTGAACAAGGAGCGCCGGGGGGAGTATCTGGGCTCCACCGTGCAGGTGATCCCCCACATCACCAATGAGATCAAGGAATTTGTCTATCGGGTGGGTAAGCAGACGGACGCCGACGTGGTCATCACCGAGATCGGCGGCACCATCGGCGATATTGAGTCCCAGCCCTTTCTGGAGGCCGTCCGGCAGATCTCTCTGGAGGTGGGCCGGGAGAACAGCCTCTTTATCCATGTGACGTTGGTGCCATTCCTCCGGGGCTCCGATGAGCACAAGTCCAAGCCCACCCAGCACTCCGTCAAGGAGCTTCAGGGCATGGGGATCAATCCCAACCTCATCGTCCTCCGGTGCGACGAGCCGCTGGAGCCTTCTATTTTCCAGAAAATCTCCATGTTCTGCAATGTAAAGCCCGACTGCGTCATTGAGAACATCACGCTGCCCTGTCTGTATGAGGCGCCGCTGATGCTGGAGCAGTCCCACTTTTCCTCTGTGGTATGCCGGGAGTTGGGCATCGACGCCCCGGCCCCGGAGCTGACAGAGTGGGAACACATGGTGGAGCGGATCAAACATGCGGACAGACGTGTGACCATCGGTCTGGTGGGCAAATACGTTCAGCTTCATGACGCCTATCTCTCCGTGGCAGAGGCACTGCGCCATGCGGGCTATGCTCTGGGGGCTGAGGTGGACATCCGCTGGATCGACTCCGAGACCATTACGGAAAGCGATGCGGAGGCGGTTTTGGGCGCGTTGGACGGCATCATCGTCCCCGGCGGCTTCGGTCAGCGGGGGATCAACGGCATGATCCTGACGGCGAAATACGCCCGGGAGCATCGGGTACCCTATTTCGGCATCTGCCTGGGAATGCAGATCGCTGTGATCGAATATGCCCGCCACGCCGCCGGGATCGCCGACGCGGATTCCGGCGAGTTCAACGAACTGTGCGAAAACAAGGTCATCGACTTCATGCCGGGACAGAGCGACGAGATCGACAAGGGCGGCACGCTGCGGCTGGGGGCCTATCCCTGTGTGATCCGGCCCGGCACCACCATGGAGCGGTGCTACGGCATGCTGGAGATCTCCGAGCGTCACCGCCACCGCTACGAATTCAACAACGACTACCGGGAGGCCCTCACCTCCGCGGGACTGGTCCTCTCCGGGCTGTCCCCCGATGGGCGGCTGGTGGAGACGGTGGAGCTGACGGACCAGCCGTTCTTTGTGGGCGTTCAGTATCACCCGGAATTCAAATCCCGCCCCAACCATGCCCATCCGCTGTTCAAGGGCTTTGTCCAGGCGGCACTGGAGCGTGAAAACGCATAAAGCTGCAATATCTGAATCGTTATTTTTCAGGAGGTCTCTATGGCATCACAAACCGTTTTAGTACTCGATTTCGGAGGTCAGTATAATCAGCTTATCGCCCGGCGAGTCCGGGAATGCAGCGTATACTGCGAGGTCAAGCCTTACACCACCCCGGTGGCGGAGATCAAGGCGATGGCCCCCATCGGCATTATCTTTACCGGCGGGCCCAACAGTGTGTACGATCCCGCGTCCCCGCAGGCAGACCCGGAGATTTTCAAGCTGGGGATCCCCATTCTGGGCATTTGCTACGGCTGTCAGCTCATCGCCCACAATCTGGGCGGCCGGGTGACGGCGGCTACGGCGGATTCCGCCCGGGAGTACGGCAAGACGGAGACCTATTTCCGCACCGACTGCAAGCTGTTCAAGGGCCTGCCTGCCGAGAGCGTTACCTGGATGAGCCACGGCGACTATATGGAGAAGGTGCCGGAGGGTTTTGAACTGGTGGCTCATTCCGACGCCTGTCCCAATGTGGCCATCTGTGACGAGCGCCGGGGCTTTTACGGCGTCCAGTTCCACCCGGAGGTGAATCACACCGTCTACGGCACCGCCATGCTCCGCAACTTCCTCTATGAGGTCTGCGGCGCAAAGGGGCAGTGGACCATGGGAGATTATAAGGATGTTGCCATCCGTCAGATCCGGGAAAAGGTGGGGGACGGCAAGGTACTGCTGGCCCTCTCTGGCGGCGTGGATTCCTCTGTGGCGGCGGCGCTGATAGCGGAGGCTGTAGGCAATCAGCTGACCTGCGTATTTGTGGACCACGGCCTCATGCGTCTCAACGAGGGAGACGAGGTAGAGGAGGCCTTCAGAAAGTGGGACATCAACTTCGTCCGGGTCAACGCGGAGGAACTGTTTTTGAGCAAGCTGGCCGGCGTCAGCGAGCCGGAGCGCAAACGGAAGATCATCGGCGAGGAATTCATCCGGGTCTTTGAGGCGGAAGCCAAAAAAATCGGCCAGGTGGATTACCTGGCTCAGGGTACGATTTACCCGGATGTGATCGAGTCCGGCGCCGGTGACGCTGCTGTGATCAAGAGCCATCACAATGTGGGCGGTCTGCCGGATTATGTGGATTTTAAGGAGATCATCGAGCCTCTGCGGATGCTCTTTAAGGACGAGGTGCGGCAGCTGGGCCGTGAGTTGGGTCTGCCGGAGTATCTGGTGATGCGCCAGCCCTTCCCCGGCCCCGGCCTTGCCATCCGCTGTCTGGGGGATGTGACGAAGGAAAAGTTGGATATTCTGCGTCTAGCGGATTTTATCTTCCGGGACGAGGTCGCCAAGGCGCATCTGGAGAGCGCCATGAGCCAGTATTTCGCGGTGCTGACCAATATGCGCTCCGTAGGTGTGCAGGGCGATGGCCGGACCTATGATTATACTCTGGCCCTCCGCAGTGTCACCACCACGGACTTCATGACCGCCGACTGGACCCGGATCCCCTACGATGTGCTGGACCGGGTCTCCGTCCGCATCGTCAATGAGGTGCCCCACATCAACCGCATCGTCTACGATATTACCTCCAAGCCCCCCGCGACTATTGAGTGGGAATGAGTTTTTGAAACTTTGAACCCGTTGCGGCACAACGGATAGACGGTTTTGTGCCTCTCTTTTGATAACGA
>ENA-UEQR01000227-UEQR01000227.1-human-gut-metagenome-genome-assembly--contig:-NODE-227-length-38771-cov-9.125291_pt1 | contig 38771 bp, 26 predicted proteins | sample MGYA00242944_ERZ507941 | MGnify/ENA primary metagenome ERZ507941 (study PRJEB26167, sample SAMN06115398) | human gut metagenome | host: Homo sapiens | place: China:Chongqing | collected 2016-06-23...
AATTCCAAAATTCCGTCCGGAACATTTTACGGATGATTATGGATTTATCACTGACTACATGGCTGAATTTATGCGCGAGCTGCGTAAGGAAAGTCATGGTGATGCTATTGACCAGTTCTTCAGACTTGGAAAGAATCTGAACCAGAGAGATACGATTGCTGTCCGCAAGATGGTTGATGGATATATCAAACTTCTGTATCCGAATGGAAAATACACGAAGGAAGATGTCGAAGAATGTCTCAGAATGGCACTCGAAATGCGCAGACGAGTTAAGGAGCAGCTTAAGAGACTGGGCGGCATGGAGTTCTATGACGTTAATTTCAGTTATATTGATCAGCAGTCATTTGAGGAGAAATTTGTTTCTGTACCAGAGCAGGGATCTGGAAAGTTAATTCCGGAAGGTCTTTGCAATCCCGGGCAAGTCTATACTGTCTCAAGAGGGCAGACGGGCATGATTGGCGTTTTCCGTTTGGAAACACAAATGATGGGCGGGTCCGGCAAGTTTGACAAGACTGGACTTGGTAATGATAGAGAAGCGAAAGAATCGGTCAATACGGCCTATAATTTCCTGAAAGCAAATGTAAATCAGATTAGCGGAGCAATCAATACAAAACTTTTTGATTTCATCATTGGCTATCAGGATATGCAGGGGATCGGAATGACAAATAAACTTGCACTTCCGACACTCATTGCATTGTGCTCAATTTCTCTTGGAAAACCAACGATCAGTAGTCTTGCGGTGCTTGGAGATATGACTATCAGCGGATCACTTCTCCCTGTCGATGATTTGGCTTCTTCTCTTCAGGTATGTCTGGATTCTGGGGCTAAGAAGGTATTAATCCCAATCATCTCTGCTCAGGAAATTGCTGCTGTTCCCGCAACACTGATGTCTAGTTTTCAATTGATTTTCTACACATCCGCAAAAGATGCTGTCTTCAAGGCACTGGGTGTTGAATAATATCGAAAAGGTCAGCCCTCACCCCGGCTGGCCTTTTTCTTTTGCTATTTCTGCATTCCAGCTTTCCTTGAACTCATTCGGCCGTTATATTATACTTTTAGGAAATGATGAATGGCTCCTTAGGGAGCATTAGGAAAGCGGGGGCTTTTATGAGTGAGAATAAGACGAGTGTCTTTTCGAATGGGCTGCTCTGGTTCGGGGCAGGGATATCGATTGCTGAAATTCTGACGGGCATGCTTCTTGCGCCATTGGGACTGGCGAAGGGGCTTCTGGCTATATTGATCGGTCACGTGATCGGCGGCGCGGTGATGTTTGGCGCAGGGCTGATCGGCGGGCGCACGGGGAAGAGTGCGATGGAAACGGTGGCGATTTCTTTCGGCCATCAGGGAGCCAGGCTCTTTGCCGGGCTGAATGTCATCCAGCTGATCGGCTGGACGGCGGTGATGATTGCGAGCGCTGCCGCGGCTGCGAATACGCTTTCCGGGATGGGGAGTTCTGTATGGAGTGTCATCATCGGCGCTTTCATTGCTCTCTGGATCGTCCTTGGACTCAAGAATCTGGGGAAGGTGAATGTGGTCGTGATTGCGGCTCTCCTTCTTCTGACGCTTGTCCTGAGCGGTGTGATTTTCATGGGAGACCATGTGCCGCAGGCTGTGGGAGACATGACGCTTGGCGCAGCGATAGAGCTCACGGTGGCTATGCCTCTTTCCTGGCTTCCTGTCATTTCCGACTATACCCGCATCGCGGAGAAACCTTTCAAAGCAACGGCAGCGAGCTGCCTGGCTTACTTTGCCGCAAGCTCCTGGATGTTCATCATCGGTATGGGCGCCGCTCTCTATACCGGGCAGGATGATATCGCCCAGATCCTTCTTCAGGCAGGTATGGGCCTTGTCGGAATCCTGATTGTCCTTCTTTCGACTGTCACGACGACATTCCTGGATGCATTCTCTGCCGGCGTTTCCGAAAAGACACTGATTTCCGGACTTTCTGAAAAAGCGCTCGCCCTTATCGCCTGCGCAGGCGGCATCGGCCTTGCTGTCATGATGGACTCGAGCAGTTTCGAGGAATTCCTGTACTTCATCGGATCCGTCTTCGCTCCGATGACAGCCATCCTTCTTTCGGATTACTTCATCCTGAAGCAGGACCACAGCGAAGAAAGCGTAGACTGGCTGAACCTCGCCCTCTGGCTGGCAGGCTTCATCCTCTACCGCCAGCTCCTCGACGTCCAGACACCGCTGGGAATCACATTCCCCGTCATCGTCCTCGTCATGCTGGCCAGCGCCCTCGTTCATAAAGCCGTAGGCGCAAGATGCGTACAGTCGAGATAATGAAATCATAGAAAAAGGAACCCCGGGTCAGGGAAATGATTTTCCTGACTCGGGGTTTTGTAATGGGTAAAGCTCGTTATGCGGAACCCTTTCTTTCAGTAGTTTCTGCTGACACTATTTTTCTTTCTTCTCTTTGTCTGCTGTCTGGCTGCCGGCTACGGTTTTGGCGAAGGAGGCGAGGGTGTCGAGAAGATTTTCGGCGGCGTTTTTCTTGTCTTTGTTTGATTTCTTGATGGTGACTTTCTTTCGGCCATCTTTGGCTGTGGTCATGACGCCCGGGGTCTTGATGCCGCCCGGTGCGGATTCTCCTTCGACGATGGGTCTCTGGTCGTCTTTCATGTAGTCTGGCTCTACGTCATCGGCCGTGGCTGCGGGGATGATGGCGGGCTTTCCATTGACATTTGCTTCAGTCGGAAGGGAATAGAGGGCGTCCTTGACGGGCGCGGGGCTCTCCTTTTCCTTTGCCATTTTCGCTTCATGCTCTTTCATTGCAGCGAGGACAAGGTTGTCGACGGGTTCGGGCTCTGCTTTGGCAGGGAGTACGTCGATGGTGATGACAGTGCTTTCGCCTTTATCGGACGTGCTTGTGGAAATGGAGGAAACAGCGACGTCTGCATTTTCACTGTTTTCATTGTTTTCTTCTTCCTGCGGTGCTGGTTCCTGTGTTTCCTCAGCCGTATTTTCCGAAGGTTCCTGTGTATCGGATGGAGTGATGGAGACGGTGACGGGCGGATTTTCCTGCTGAGTTCTTGCGGCCGCGTCGGGGCGTCCGTAGGCGTCTACGCCGTCTTCGGCAAAGGCAGTTCCCATGGCGGGAAGGGTCGTGAGAGCAAGCGCAGTCAGGAGGGCTGCGGCAAGTCGTTTATGGTTCATGGATGAGTATCCTTCTTTCATTAGTGTTTGCTTATTATTATATACTGGTGAGCAAATTTCCTCCTGTTATCCGCGTGATTTTGCCTGATAGTATTTCTGCATAAGACGCAGGAGCACGCAGGTAGTATACTGAATTCATGATTTTAATAATGAATCAGGAGGGAATGAATCAGGAGGGATAGATATGAAAGGGAAACAATGGATTCCGGCGGCCATGGCTGCCGCCGCTCTTGTCATGCCGCTGTCTTCTTATGCGGCTGCTGCACCGCAGGCAAGTCCTGCTGCCGTCACGCAGAAGGCGCAAGTGCCGGCTCCGGCGTATGCGGATTCGACGCTGCAGGCGACAAGGTACGGCCTTCTTCAGGGCGCGCAGGAAGGCGATGATTTCGTCTGGCGCGGTGTGCCTTACGGCCAGGCAGAGCGCTGGAAAACTCCGGAAAATCCTTCTTCCTGGACGGGCGTGCGCGATGCGCTGAAGACAGGCCCGATGGGAACGCAGGAAACGGCCAAGGGCGTGAAGGGCGTAGAAAGCTGCCTCAATCTCGATATTTTCCGTCCGGCTACGAAGGAACAGAATCTTCCGGTTCTTTACTTCATTCACGGCGGCAATAACCAGAATGGCGCTGCCGATCAGGTGAACCTCTCGCAGTTTGCCAAGAGAGCGAACGTCGTTGCCGTCAGCATCAATTACCGCCTGGGGGCTCTCGGCTACAATCCGCTCCCGGCTGTCCATCATGGCACGAAGGTGGAGAGCTCAGGAAATTACGGTTTCCTGGATGCCCTGCAGGGCCTTGACTGGGTCAAGGAAAACATCGCAAACTTCGGCGGCAATCCGGACAATATCACTGTCTCGGGCTTCTCCTCTGGCGGCCGCGATGTGATGGCGCTCCTCATTTCACCGGAAGCAAAGGGGAAATTCCAGAAAGCCATTTCCTTCAGCGGCGGCATGACGACCTCCGACCCGTCCTGGGCCATCGGCATCTATGCCAAAGCCTTCGCTCCGCTCGTCGTCGCTGACGGCGTGAAGCCAAATGAAAAAGAAGCCATCGCATGGCTGAAGAAGGATACACCGGAAGTCGCCAAATACCTGAACGGCCTTCAGGCAGAACGCATTGCGACGGCCTTTGGCCACGCAGGCATCCGCATGGCAGCCTTCCCGCACCTCTTCACTGACGGCACCGTCCTTCCGAAAGACGGATTCAAGACGAAGAAATGGAATGAAGTGCCGCTCATCATGACGACCGGTACAGATGAATTCTCCCTCTACACGAGAATAAATCCTTACTTCGCACCATCCGTCAAGGACAAGACCGTCTTTACCGATGAAAAGAAATATGCAGAATTCACTTTCTCCAAGAAGTACGGCAGTGAAATGTACCGCCTCTTCAACGCAGAAGCTTCTGCTGAGCAGATGCTCGACCGCTACAAAGCGCCAATCTATACCATGACGATTGCTTACGGAAATAATCCTGAACTCGTAGGCCCGGAAACCGCCTTCCTCTCCGGCTCCGTCCATGGCATCTGGATCCCGTTCGTCACCGGCTATGCGACATCCACAACCGCATCCTATCCGAAAGGCTCCTTCGACAACCCGGGCGCCCTCGATCTCACAAGAAAAGTCCAGCAGTACATCGGAAACTTCATGTGGGACGGCAACCCGAATGGCCAGGGACTCCCGACCTGGAACCAGTGGACCAGCACCAAGACCGGCCCATCCAACCTCGTCGTCAATGCCGATGGAGAAAAAGCAAACATCCAGATGACAGACACCCGGTCTTCCTATGACGAAGTCTTCAAGGAAATGGAGGCCGACAAGACTGTCGATAAGAAAGACAAGGAGGCTATCATTCACAACGTCCTCAACGGCCGCTGGTGGAGCAAGCCCCTTGATCAGCATTTCGGGACAAAGACGAAGTAAAGATAAAAAAATAAGAGTAAGCAAAAGGGGATGTGACAAAATTCATCCCAATAAAAAAGGCTCTGCCCCGGATCATTTGGTCCGGGGCAGAGCCTTTCGTGTTATAATTTTTTTGCAATGAAAAATAACAACACTAGCAATCATTTTACCGCAGAACAAGGCATTTTGCCAATGTTTCCCTCTGAGATTCTCAATGTCGATGATCCTGTTTTAATGTATGACAGATTTATGGAGGAAATCGATCTTAAAAAGTACCTTCGTTACATACCGACGCGTGGCGCTGGCAGACCCAGGTATAATCCCGTCAACATGCTGAAAACGATCATCTATGGTTTCGCAGAAGAAGGATATTGCTCTTTTAGAAAACTTGAAGATAATTGCAGGGTTAACATCAGATATATGTACCTGATGAATTATGAAGCCCCATCCTATCGGACATTCTGTCATTTCGTGAAGGGCTTTCTTAAGTATTCTCTCAAGGATATCTTTTATTCAATTACGAAAGAACTCTGCGGCAAACTCAACGTGGATTTGCAGCATATATATATTGACGGTTCCAAGTTTGAAGCGAACGCAAATAAATACAGCTGGGTATGGAAGAAATCCGCTGAAAAATCCTGCTACAAGCTTTTTGCCAAGATTACCAGCCTTTTTGAGTTACTCAATGATGATCTTAAGTATGACCATATGAGTGTAAACATCAATACAGAATACGCTCCGGACTATCTGCGTCTGGTATTGGATAAATTAAAAGAAATCTGGCAGATTGATGAGACGGCCTTTGTTCATGGAAGCGGGCATCGCAAGTCCGATCATCAACGCAAGTATGAGCAGCTTAAGGCATATACATCAAAACTTGAAGAATATGTTGAGAAGATACAGATATGCGGTACTTCCAGAAACAGTTACTCGAAGACCGATACGGATGCAACATTCATGCGAATCAAGTCGGACTACAAGGGAAATGATCAGCTTCTGCCTGCATACAATGTCCAAATAGGTGTTGCCGATGAATTTATTGCCGTAATTGATGTTAACCAGTATCGTTCAGATATGGATTGCTTCGTACCGCTGATGGAGGAATTCCACGAAGTCTATGGGGCTTATCCTAAGTATCCTGTGGCAGATGCAGGATATAGATCTTTCAACAATTACATCTATTGCGAGCAGCACGGTATGGAAAAGTATATGAAATTCCCCATGTACAAGAAAGAAACGAAAGACAAGAAATACCATACCAATCCGTTTCGGCCAATAAACTTTAGAGTTGATGAGAATGGAACCATCCGTTGTCCAAATGACAGGGCTTTCAAATTTATCTATAGACATCTGGTCAGAGGGAACTTATACGGCAGGCAGGAGGAAGTATTTGAATGCGAAGACTGCCAAGGATGCCCGCTGGCAGAGCAATGTAAAAAGACCCCGAAGAACAAAAGAATCTCATTGAGCAGAGAACGGAATAACATGTACCAGGAGGTTCAGGATAATCTGGAAAGCATCCATGGAGCCCTGCTAAGAATGAACCGGTCAATCCAGGCTGAAGGAACTTTTGGAATCATGAAACATGACAGATGGTACAAAAGAATCGTCAGAAAAAGGATAGATTCTGTAAAAGCCGAGTTATACCTGGTAGCACTTGGCTATAATTTAAGGAAATACATCACAAAAATAATGCGTATAAGGATTGCCGCCTAAGACAATATAATTAAAAGTCTTATGGGGGTAAGGGGGCTTACGCGCATTTTTACGTAAAAGGCTTACAGCAGAGCTAAAAATGATGAAATAAAGACGCAAAAAAGAGGCTGCAACAAAATGATTAACCATTTTGTCACAGCCCCCTTTTGATATACATAAATCACTATTTGTAATTGACAGGCTGGATGGTTTTATGCTCATCAGAGACCCAGATGGTATAGGCGCCAGGGACCTGGATGCTGTAGGCATTCTCGCGGTCTGTGTATTCCTTAACGAACGGATCGTCCTCTTTCTTCTGTACGATCATGACGCTGTCAGGGCTGACCAGGAGTGTTTCGTAGGACATGAACGGCATGACGTTCTTGGCATGCCAGGAAAGGCCGCCCGGTTCGAGGTCGTCGATCTCATCTCCCGGGACTGCTCTGTAAATATCCTTTCCGCTGTAGAAGACGGAAGACGTACGGTAGTCACCGACGAAGGCAATGGGGGCTTCGCCTGTATTCATGTGTTTTAAAGCGAGTCCGACTTCCTTGCCGGAGTGCTTCAGCATGATGGAAGGCGCTGCCAGGAAGGTGAGGGCAATGAGTACGACGAATGTGCCAAGCGCTGCTTTCTCGATGCGAAGGGAAATATTCTGGTAAAGGATGGCTGTCAGAATCGCCATGGAGAAGAGGGCGGGGAAGGTATATGTCGTGTACTTGGTGGCAATCAGTTCAAAGAAGACGAAGACGCCGAGCGCATAAAAGGCAAGGAGCTGGGTAGCGTCTTTGGCACTCCTGAAGTCCAGTTTCCTTTCCTTCCATCTTTTGTAGAGGGAATAAGGAATGAAGATGCTCCAGGGAAGGAAGCCTACGAGGTAGACGATGATGTAGAAGTACCATGTATTATGGGACGGGTGCTCGGAAACCGTAGCGCGGAGGAAATTGTGGACACCGAGGAAATTCAGGATGAAATCATTCCCGTGGATATGCCACATGATGCCGTACCAGGGAGCTCCGATGAGAGCAAAGAGGATGAGGCCGGAAATCAGGTGGACATGGAGCATTTCACGGATGTCCTTCTTATAGAGAAGGAAGAGGACGCATCCAAGACCCGGGAGAAGGATTCCAATCGGTCCCTTTGTCAGTGTCGCAAAAGCGGCTGCCACATAGCAGAGGTAGTAGTACTTCCTGTTTTCTGCATATCCCAGATAGAAGAAGGCGACAGCAGCGCTCATGAAGAGGTAGAGCGTGGTATCCGTGATGACGGATTTGGAAAGAATCCATGTTTCTACGGAAACACCGAAGATCAGGGCGGAGAGCCAGCCGATCTTTTCTCCGTATACTTTTCTGGAGAACCAGTAAGTAAAGAGAAGGGACGCCGTGCCCATGATGGCAGCCGGGAGGCGCGCAGCTGCTTCGTTGAATCCGAAGACGGCAAAGGACGCTGCCAGTTCCCAGTAGTAGAAAATTGGCTTGTCATACCAGAAACAGCCGTAAATCTGAGGGGAAATCCAGTCGCCGGACAGGACCATCTCGCGGGCTGTTTCCGCATAATTGGCTTCTGCCGTATCCGTGACGGACAGAAGGTTGTTTCCTGCCAGATACAGGACAAGCGACAGGATGAGCAGCACCGCATAGGGATGACTGCGAATGAATTTGGACATGAAGCGCCTCCAAAGGATACAATTGCGGGCCGGTCAGGAGCGTATCATACGGCCGGTCACACGGAAAGAAAAAATAATCATCGCCATGGGAAAGGTCTTTCCGCACTCTTTCCCAAATTTTTCTATACCAAGCATACATGGCGGTCTTCAAGGAAATGACAAAAAATCTTAAACAAAAAATAAATAGGATAAAATGGAACTTGCATGAAGTTTTTTCCATGCGTATCATTAAGATAAGAAAGTCCATGAAAATGTTGGACTTCTGGAAAGAGGGATGGACATGACAATACGAATGAGGATGATTCTTTCCCACATACTGGTATGCGTGCTTCCTATCATCATGACGCTTTTCGTGCTTGCTTCATCCCTCGCGGGATTGATCCTGTATGCGAAGGCAGGCAACCATGTCATGCCGGAAAGCGATTATCAGTTTGATACGATCACAAGGGCGCTCAGCATGGATATTTTCCATACGATGCGCCATGGAGGGGATCCGCAGGATTTCCAGTGGCTCGTGGATATTGTGGACCCGGTGCAGACGTACGTGATCCTGACCCGTGACGGGGAAGTGATTTACGGATACGGCAATGAAGCGCTCAGGGGCGACATCATCCGCATGCGTCTGGGAATCAGGGATAATATTGGAATCGATAAGTCCAACAGCATTTTCAGCCTGACGGAAAACGGCAATTATGACTATATGGAGCGGCAGCTGATCCGCGGTCATGAGTATGACCTCTATGTCGCTGCGCGCCAGCCTGTCGGCAGGAATGACAATGCCATTGAAAAGGCTTTCCAGGAAGCGAATAAATTCGTCGGCATCTGCCTTGTGATTTTCATCCTCGGCACGAGCTGGTTCCTGTCCCGCTTCCTTATCAGAAGGATTGTCAATCCGCTGAAGGAATTAAAGAGAGGGTCTGAGGAAATCCAGGAAGGAAATCTGGATATTCATCTCCATTACGACAGGTTCGATGAATTCACGCCCGTCATGGTGGCGTTCAACCTGATGAGCGAGAAGCTGAAGGAGTCCCTTGAAGAAAGGGAGAAGGACGAGGAGAAGAGAAAAGAACTCATCGCAAGTATTTCCCATGATATAAGGACGCCTCTGACATCGATCCGCGCCTACGTCGAAGGGCTTCTGGACAATGTGGCCGATACGCCTGAAAGAAGGAAGAAGTACCTCCTTGTCATTCAGAAGAAGGCAGACGTCCTGGAGCGCATGATCGAGCAGCTGATGCTTCTGACGAAGATGGACGTCGGAGAGAAAGTCCTTCCGCAGGAATCCATCAATCTGTCGCATCTCACGAAGGAAATCATCGATGAGAACAAGATCAGCTGGGAGAAGAGCGGGGCTGAATTTGAAACGTTCCTGGAAGACAATGTTCCGATCAAGGGAAGCCATCTACTCCTGGAACGCATTATGGAAAACCTTGTGACGAACAGTCTGAAGTACAAGACAGAAGAGAAGGTCAAAATATTTGTGACCGTCAGGAAGGAAAAAGGCAGAGCCATATTCAATCTGGCGGATGACGGGCCGGGAGTTCCGGAAGAGGCGCTTGGGCGTCTTCTGGAAGCCTTCTACCGGACCGATAAGGCAAGGAGCAGGACGGAAAATGGCAGCGGGCTTGGCCTGGCCATCGTAAACCGTGCTGCGAGCCTCATGCATGGCGAGATAAAAGTAGAAAACAGAAAGCCGCACGGGCTTTCATTCACGATTTCATATCCATTGGAGGGGGACCATGACAAAGAGAATACTGATCGTTGAAGATGATGATGATATTGCTTCCATTGAGAAGGATTACCTTGAAGTCAGTGGCTACGAGGTGCATGTCGAGGAAGACGGCGCAAAGGGGCTTTCCGAAGCGCTGACGGGCATTTATGACCTTTTCCTCTTAGACGTCATGCTTCCTAACATGGACGGCTTTGAAATCTGCAGGAAGCTTCGCGACAAGACAGACAAGCCGATCATGCTCGTCACGGCAAAGAGGGAAGATATCGACAAGATCCGCGGCCTTGGCTATGGGGCGGACGACTACATCGCAAAGCCGTTTTCCCCGGGCGTCCTTGTCGCAAAGGTCAAGGCGCAGCTGGCGCAGTATGACCGTCTCAAGGGGACGAAGAAGGAAACAAAGCGCATCACGCTCGGCGACATCATGCTGGAACCGGATACGAGAAGAGTCTGGGTCGACGGCAAGGAAAAGGAACTTCCGAACAAGGAATTCCAGCTCCTTGAATTCCTGATGGAACATCCGGATGTCGTATTCAGCAGGGAATCCCTTTATACGCGCATCTGGGGCCTTGATTCCCTGGGAAATACGTCCACCGTGCCGGTCCATATCAACAGGCTTCGTGAAACCGTGGAAAAAGATCCGGCCAATCCACGTCACATCATCACCATCTGGGGCGTAGGATATAAATTCAAACCGTAAAAGACATTAATCAGAGGGCTGTGACGAAATGTACAATCATTTCGTTACAGCCTTTTACATTTTCGGCTTCCTGAAAAGAAACAGGGGGAGAAGTATCGAAATTTCTATGTGAATTCTTTTCTCGAAAGTAAAATCGTTGTATACTAAATGGTACAGTGATAGTTGATTCAGGTTTCATTCCTGGGAAAGGACGCGGGACCAGCCGGCCTAAATTTGTCAGGCTCTGCCCGTGCTTTTCGAGTACATGAAAGCACTCTTTACATTCTGGAAAGAAAGGTTATTATGATACTACTTCAGATTCTGTGGGATGATATCCTGCCGCTCTTTGCCTTCATCGGGGCAGGGGTGTTTCTGGACAGCAAGTTCAAGATCGACATATCGACGTACAGTCGCCTGACGATCTGGGTCGTGCTGCCCTGTTTCATTTTTTACACGATGTACCGGTACCACTTCGAATCGGATGATCTTCTGATGATTCCTGCGGTGCTCATCCTTCTGGCGGTCATGTATTTCCTCTCGATGGGAATGGCGCATATGTTTCATCTGGGAGGGGCGGAAAAGGGCGCTTTTGAAGCCGTTTCCTCCTTCTCGAATGCCGGCCATATCGGAGCAGCTCTGGCTGTCATGATCTTCACGCATCCGCCCTTTGCTACGGAAGCTGGCAGCGCGCCGCATCTTGCTGAAGCCATGGGGACGATGGTTATCATCATGATTGTCATGAATATTGTCGTCAATACATTCGGCGCAGCGCTCATCAGAAGCCGCGGGTCGACGGTCAAGGAAGTCCTCTCCTTCATGGTGAAGATGCCGGCCCTCTATGCGGCCATCCTTGCCATCCTTGTCAGGAGCGCAGGCATCCATCTCGAGCATACCTTCCTCTGGCCGGTCCTCACGCATTTCAATGGCGCTTTTATCGTCCTTGTCACCGTCACGATCGGTCTTCAGCTTCACAGGAGCAAGCTCAGGAAGCCGGACCGTTTCATCCTTGCCACGTCTTTCAATAAGCTCATCCTCTGTCCGGCCATTGCATGGGGCGTCCTGACTCTCTTTGGCGGCGCCTTCAGCCCGATTGCTTCGCAGGTATTCTTCATCTGCGCAGCCGTCCCGTCTTCTATGGCGCTCATCATTTACGGCGTCGAATACGGTGAGGATGCAGGCCTTGTGACGCAGTCCGTTCTCTTCAGCACGGTTGCCGGCGCTCTGACGCTGACGTGCATGATTTACCTCGCGCGGGTTCTTTTCCCGCTGGCAGGCTGAGGAGGGAACGATATGGCATTCTTACAGATCATTACAGACAACATCCTTCCGCTTCTCGTATTCGTGGCAATCGGATACCTCATGGACAGGAAATTCAATATGAACGTCGCATCGCTCACCAAGCTGACCTTCTACGTCGTCCTTCCATGCTTCATTTTCTACAGCATTTATGTCGCCAAATTCAATATGGCGATGTTCAACGTATTCCTTCTGGCATGCGCCCAGATGGCGGTCATTGCCATTTTTGCCTGGTTCGTCGGAACGCTGCGCGGCTTCTCACCGTCAAAAATAGAAGCTTTCAAGAACGGCACTATGTTTTCCAACAGCGGAAATATCGGCATTGCGCTGATTGCTCTTGTCTTCACGAATGCGCCCTACGTCATTGACGGCAAGACGCCCTACCTTGCGGAATCACTGGCAGCAGCCACACTGATGCTCGTCGAAATGAACATGACGCTCAACACGATCGGCCTGTATCAGGCAGGCAAAGGGAGACTGACACCGAGAGACGCCCTTTCCGTCGTCTTCCACATGCCGGTCGTCTATACGCTGGCTCTTGTCTTCTTCATCAAGTACATCGGCTTTGATATGCGCGCGGCCTTCCTCTGGCCAGTACTTCAGAACTGCGCCTCGGCTCTTGTCGCCATCGTCATGATTGCCCTTGGCATGCAGATCCACAGGAGCAAGGTCTCCTTCGGGGATATCGACGCATGGCTCGGAAGCGGCATCCGCCTGATCTTTGCTCCGATTTCCGCGTACATCCTGATTCACGTATGGGGCTTCTTCGGCATCGAATTTTCGCAGGCCGTCAATCAGACGATTCTGATCATGTCGTCCGTTCCAGCCGCCGTCAATTCCGTCCTGTACGCTGTCGAATTCCAGAACTGCGAAGACTTTGCGACCGAGCTCGTCATGATGAGTACGTTCCTCTCCTGCATTACCATGACAGGAACCATCTTCGTAGCAAGACTTCTCTTCCCGATCTGAGGATAGGGATTCAATGAATAAGCATTAAAAAAAGATGTGCACCCATTGCGGTGGCACATCTTTTTTGTTGCTTTATTGCTTACAGTATCCCTTTCACGCGAAGTTTGATTCTCTCGAAGAAAGAAAGCTTTTCAAGGCAACGGATTCTGGCGGCGCGGACGATGTCCGTGACTTCCATCCGTTCTTCTTCGGAAAGAGGTCTTCCGGAGAAGCGGGCATGGATGAGGATGTCCAGCATCCTGTCGAAGTTTTCAAATCTCGGGTCGAGGGAAAGTTTCTTCATTTCTTCATACGATGCGTTTTCCGGGATACCTGCCCAGAGGGAGAGGCGGGAAATGTAGTCGAGAAGGTCGTTGAAGCCTTTCTTGTCCTTCACGGCGCGGTCAAGGATCTTCGGTACTCTTCTTATCTTCATGATCGGATAGAGGGAAAGGAGAAGGAAGAAAATGATGACCGGGATGATGACGGGAAGGAGGGAGGAACGAGGAGAAACCTGCTGGGCCTGTTTGGGAGCCGGCTGCTCTTTGGGCTGGGGCTGAGACTGGCTCTGCTGCTGTTGCTGCTGGTCCTTCTGTCCGTTATTATCAGGCATCGTTCCTTTGGAATCCTTCGGATCCGACGGTGCATCAGGGGCACCTGTGTTGTTCCTCTTCTTGTCTTCCGGATTCGGGAACGGGTTTTCTGCGCCTTCGATGCCAGGTGTCACTTCGCAGGGGCGCCAGCCGATGCCATCGACGTAGACTTCTGCCCATGCGTGGGCATGGCGGTCATTGACGCCAAGCTTGTGAAGGCCCTGCGGCGAAAGCGAAGCACCGTTGATTTCATTCTTATCGACGGAAAGGCCGGACACGTAGCGGGCAGGAATGCCTGACTCGCGGAGCATCATGACAGCGGCGGAAGCAAAGTAAGTACAGTAGCCTTCGCGGCTCTCCGTCAGGAAGTAGGAAATGAAATCCTTGCCTTCCGGTGTCTTTCCCGGGTGCGTCGTGTACTTGTAGTTCTTGGCAAAGAAGCGCTGGATCTGTTCGACGCGGGCGCGTTTCTCAGCCATCGTTGTGACCTTCGTCAGTCCTTCCACCTGTTTCAGGGCGGGTTTTACTTCATCCGGCACAGTCAGGTAGTGGGCATAGACGAAATTGCGGTAAAGCGCTTCGCCGTTTTCATATGTCCTGAGGTAGGCATCGCCTGTCCGTTCATTGTCATAGAAGGAAAGGACGGCGCCTTCCGGATAGTCCCAGACATAGGTGCTGTATGCTTTTCCTTCGCGGCTGACTGGCGCGCGGTCGTAATCAAAGAGAGGAGCGCCGAAGCTGGCATCATACGGGAGCAGGAAGTAGCGGCTCTTGTCGTAGACGGCATCGACGGCGAAGTCCTTCTTGAGGAGCGGCACCTTCACTCTTTCAGGCAGGTAGTTTTCAAGGCTTTGCGAAAGGGCAGGGCTTCTGGAAACGACTTCCATGAGCCATGCGCCCTGGTCGTACCATTCTCCCTGATTTCCCTTGAAAAGGGTAAGGACGTCGTCATAATCACCGGCCGGAAGTTCCTTCCACTGGTTGTCCTTATAGACGCTTCCATGCCAGCTCCTGAGGTACATGCGCTTCGTCGCGCCGACCGATTCGATATCGGCAATGATGCGGCCCGTGTAGCGCACGCCCTGTGTATCGCCCAGTTTCCCGGTGCCGGCTCCCTTCATCATGCCCGTGTAGGCATTGCCTGCGTAGAAGATCGGATCATAGGGATCCGTCATGGAGAGGATCGTGTCCTGCGCGCGGGCGAGGAGACGGGGCTGCTCATAGCGGGAAGGCGGGATGACGAGGGAGAGGGCAGCGCCCAGGATGACAGCGGCAATGAATGCGCCGACTTCCGGATCGCCCTGGCCCTTGTTTCCAAGCATCGCAGGCGTCGTCAGTGCATAAGCGCCCAAAAGGATGATGGAAAGCGTCGGCGGTTCGAAGCCGAAGTAGAAGGAGAAAAGAATGGCGGCCAGGGATAGGAGCGTCGCGATGACGCGTCCGAGCCTTGCGGTCGAACCGTAAAAGAAGATCCAGGAAATCGCCATGAGGAGGAAGGTCCTAGCCGGCAGCGGACTGAACCGGATGAGGAGCTTTGGTACTTCCATATCAAGGTTGTAGGCTTCGTTCAGATTCTGGATGAAGGGAATCGAAGCCGAAAGGGCACTCTGGTACAGCGTCCCGTAGGAGAGGAGGAGCGCTGTCGGGAATGTCATGAAGAAAATGAGGAGGACAGCGGTCCTTCTTCGAAAGCCGGCCGCCATCGTCAGGACGGAAAGCGCAAAGACGATGAAGGCGCCGCTGATTCCCATGAGGTAGCCGTAGGATCCGATGAGGGAAAAGACCAGATGGATCAGGCCGAAGGCGCCGAGCGCGGAGATGAAGGAGATGGTAACGTACTTCCTTGTCATGTTCCGCCTCCCATCGCGCGCATGATCGCGTCTTTTCCGGAAAGCTGCGCTTCCCTGGAATCCCTGGTGCACCAGATGACCGGGTGGAGGGACGGGGAAACGGAAGGCGCCGGATTATCTGTCATATAGAGAATCGGGACGTAAGGAGAAAGGCCGCCTGCTTTCAGAGCGTCTTTCCTGCCGTCTGCCAGGAAGGAGGCGATGGCATCGGACCAGTCTTCCTGATTTCTGATCATCTGTGTGATGACCGAGCCTGTGCCTGCATTCCATGCGAAGAGGAAATTCATGCGGGATGCGCAGAGGGCAAGGCCGGCGGAATAGAGTGCGTCGCACAGGAGGTCGCGTTCATCCGGTTTTCTGGCATAGTCAGCGGCAAGGACCAGGTTCGTGCCTTCGGCGGGATACATGTCACGCACATAGACATCGTCTGTTCTGGCGGTCACCTTCCAGTTGATCAGGTGCGGATTGTCGCCCGGCTTGTACAGCGTGGCACCGAAACGTTCCGGTTCATCGCTTCCTGCAATGAGGCGGAGCGTCTTCATCGTTGCCTTGTATTCACCCATCTTGAGCGGAAGGACGATGATGGATACATTTCCCGCATTGAGGGTAAATGTATGGAAACCGAAGGGATCGGTCCAGCGGATATGCGCCTCGCCCATGTCGAAGCGTCCGCAGTGGGAAGCCGTGCGGCGGAAGATGAAACGGATGCCGCCGTCAAAGGAGACTGTCTCATCGGACGTTTCCGCACCAAGGAGTGCTTCCGGCGATGAAAGGAGGGAAAGGAACGGGCCTTCAAGTGTCAGCTGTGCTTCGGCCAGGTGGCCGCGAAGGAGCCGGGCCGGTACTTTGATGGAAAGTCTCAGCCGTTTCCTGATCCAGTACATCGGAAGGATTGAAAGCAGGGGCGCAAGGATGAGCATGACGGCCATGAGAAAGGCTGCATACAGGTCATAGATCGTCATGACAAAGATCGCCGCGATGCAGATGAAAATATAAAGGAAGCGCCTCATTTAGTCCTCCTTCAGAGAGGGGCGCGGCACGGAGGAAAGGATGGAAGCCAGGACCGAGCCAGGCGTCTTTCCGGCAAAGCGGGCGTCGCCCGTCAGCGTCAGGCGGTGGGTCAGCGTGTAGGGAGCGACCGAGAGGACGTCGTCAGGAATGACGTAGTCTCTTCCTTCCATCAGCGCGTGCGCCTTGGACATGGAAGAAAGCGCCATCGTGCCGCGGGGCGAAATGCCAAGGCTGACGTCGGCATGTGTGCGGGAAGCGTTTGCGATATTGACCATGTAGCCGTAAATCGAGTCTTCGACGTGGACAGCGGCTGCTTCTTTTCTCATTTCCATTAGCTCTTTTGCAGAAACGATGGCTTCCACTTCAGAAGCGGCGACCATGTTCTCATGCTTCAGGATGGCGATTTCATCCTTCGCAGACGGATAGCCGACCGTGATGCGGATCATGAAGCGGTCTGTCTGGGAATCAGGGAGCTCCTGCGTGCCAGAAGAGCCGTAGGGGTTCTGCGTTGCCATGACGATGAAGGGCTGCGGGACGGGGTAGGTCTTGCCGTCGACGGAAAGCTTTCCTTCCTGCATGACTTCCAGGAGCGCGGACTGCGTCTTCGGCGATGCACGGTTGATTTCATCGGCAAGGAAAAGATTCGTCATGGCGCTGCCCGGCATGTAGCGGAACTCGCCGGAATTCTTGTCGTACATGGAAAAGCCCGTGATATCCGAAGGAAGGACGTCCGGGGTGAACTGCATCCTTTTGTAATCGAGCCCCAGGGCGTGCGTGAAGGCGACAGCGATCGTCGTCTTGCCGACGCCCGGAATGTCATCGATCAGGATATGGCCCCCTGACAGGATGGCAGTCAAAATGCGGGATAGGACTTCCTGTTTGCCCAGGACAGCCTTCCCCGTCTCGGAAAGGATTTCATCAATCTTCTGTTTTGTATCCATAAGAACCTCACTGTATTTTTTTAGTATAATATTGATTATTATGCTATCTTATTTATTATACTCTTTATGTCATCTCGCTGACAAAAGAGGGGATTTCCCTGAATCATTTGACAGATTCAGGAATGTAAAATATAATAGTAAGATATGGAAGGGTGTCCGAGCGGTTGAAGGAGGCGGTCTTGAAAACCGTTAACTTCGTGAGAGGTTCATGGGTTCGAATCCCATCCCTTCCGCCACAGCATATGACCCGCGGCCAAGCCGCGGTTTTTTATTTTCAGGAGGAAGCATGACAGACGCACTTAGAAGAATAGATAAAGTACGCCAGATCCGGCGTGCCATAGGTCTTACAATCGGCGCTGCGATTTATTCTGCAGGGCTGAACCTGTTCCTGATCCCGAACCACGTCATCGACGGCGGCGTGACAGGTATTTCTCTTCTGATCCAGGCGCTGACGGGGATCCCTTTCAGCGTGCTCATTGTCCTTTTGAATGTTCCCTTCTTCTACATGGGCTATAAGAGCTTAGGGCCGAGACTGGCGGCATCATCCATGTTTGCCATCATCGTCCTTTCCCTCTGCTCGTCCAGGCTTGAGAAAATGATGCCGGCGACAAACGATCCCTTCCTGTCGACGATTTTTGGCGGGATTATCATAGGACTCGGCGTAGGCATCGTCATCAAGAACGGGGGGTCGACGGATGGCACGGAAATCGTGGCGATCTGGATGGACAGCCGGTCGTCGTTTTCTGTCGGCGAAATCGTCATGTTTTTCAACTTCTTCATCCTGGGCGCCGCGGGCTTCGTCTTCAGCTGGAACAGCGCCATGTATTCCCTCATCGCGTACTTCATCTGCTCGCGCATGATTGATGCCGTCTCGACAGGGCTTGATTCCTCCAAGGGCATCTTCATCATCACGACATGCTATGACGACGTCAGCGATGCCATCGTCCATGACATGCACCGCGCCGTGACACGCCTCCACGGGCAGGGCGGATTCCTGAAAGATGACAAGGATGTCCTCTACTGCGTCATTTCCAGACTGGAAGTCACGAAACTCAAGCAGGTCGTCCGCGACATCGATCCCTCCGCTTTCATCACCGTATTCGACGTGCAGGAAGTCGAAGGCGGGCTTGTCGGCAAGAAAGTACAAAAATGAACAAGAAATAAAGAAAATTAAGGCCGGGAAAAATCTTTGGCCTTTTTTATTTTTCCCCTTTGCAAATCAGTAAAGTTGTTGTAAAATAAGACAATTTGTGCAGAATTTGGCTTACGGATTCTTAGTTGTACACCAGGGGGGGTACTATGTCGCAGAAAACAATTGAAGAATTGGAATTTGAGGAAACAGGAGTCACTCGCAAAGAGCGTTGGAAAATCATGTGGGCCTCGATCATCGGTTACGCCATGGACGGGCTCGACGTTCTGATTCTTTCTTTTGCGATGGCGGCCATCGTCAGTGAATTCGGCCTGACGCTTGGCGAAGGCGGCATGATTGCCACGTATACGCTGATAGGCACGGTCCTCGGCGGATACATCTTCGGCATTTTTGCCGACTGGTGGGGCAGGGTGCACACCTTCTCCCTCACCATCATTATTTTCTCCATATTCACGGGCGCATGCGCCTTTGCGGACAATGCAGTCCATCTGGACATCCTGCGTTTCCTGGCAGGGCTCGGCCTTGGCGGTGAATATGGCATTGGCATGACCCTCGTATCAGAAACATGGCCGGGCGCCAAGCGCGCCAGAGCCACAGCCGGCGTAGCGATGGGCTGGCAGGCAGGCGCCGTTCTTGCGGCTATCCTTGCTGCTGTCGTCCTTCCTGACTACGGCTGGAGAGGACTCTTCCTCGTAGGCGTCCTTCCGGCACTCCTTGCCGCATGGGCCCGTCACGGCATCAAAGAACCGCCGATGTGGGTCAAGCGCAAGGAAATGAAGAAAGCGCTTCAGGCAAGAAAAGATGCAGGCGAGAAGCTGACGGCTGAAGAAGAAGAACAGCTGACAGAAGCAAAGAAATTCCCGCTTGCGCACCTCTTCGCTGACAAGAAGACGACCATCACGACAATAGCGCTCACCATCATGACAAGCGTACAGAACTTCGGCTACTACGGCATCATGGTATGGCTCCCGATGATCCTTCTGAAGGAACACGGCCTGACCACCAAGTCCATGTCCGGCTGGATGATCGTCACTGTCATCGGCATGATTGCAGGCATCTTCGTATTCGGCTGGCTCTGCGACCGTCTCGGACGCAAGAAGCCGTACCTTCTTTTCTACGTATGCGCTGCTGCCATGGTGTATATCTACGTCAATCTCGGCACGCCGATTGCGCTCCTCTTCGGCGGCGCATTCCTCGGCTTCTTCTGCAACGGCATGATGGCAGGCTACGGCACGCTTCTCTCTGAGAACTACACGACCGACGCCAGATCCACTGCGCAGAACTTCATCTTCAATACCGGACGCGCCGTAGGCGGCTTCGCTCCGGTCATCATCGGCACGATTGCACAGACAAACGGCTTCAATACCGCTTTCGTCCTGCTCTCCGCCGTATATCTTGCGGCTGCTGTCAATGTCCTCTTCTTCGTCAAGGACACCAAAAACACCGTCATCCGTTAATTTTAAAAAGGACTGTGGAAATGATCATTCATCTTCCGCAGTCTTTTTTAGTGCAAAGATGAAAATTTATAATATTTATGCATATATATTAATAAAACTATAGACATATGCAGTATATGACTGTATAATAGGTATTAAATTTATGTAGTATGCAATGGGGTGCAAAATATGAAAAACTGGAAAAAGGGTATTATTCTCGCAGCTTCTCTCGCTATGGCAGCCGGCATCATGGCCGGATGCGGCGGTGAAAAGAAAGCGGCATCATCGGAAGGTCTGAAACAGCTGAAGGTAGCAAAGAAGGCAACATACGTGCCGTTTGAATTCAAATCCAAGGACGTGAAGGATTATACAGGATATGAAATCGACGTCGTCCGTGCTGTTGCTCAGGACATGAACAGGAAAGTCGAATTCAAGAACGTGGCATTTGACGGCCTGATCCCGGCTCTGCAGTCCAAGGAAGTGGACATGACGGCATCCGGCATGACAGCAACGAAGGAAAGAGCAGACAAGATCCTCTTCGCCGCTCCTTTCTATGCGACAAAACTTGCTATCGTAACCAAGGCAGATAGTGACATCCACAGTGTCGAAGACCTCCTGAAGGAAAAGGAAGTTGCTGTCCAGGTCGGAACGACCGCTGCTTACTATGCGGCTGAAAAAGGCATGAATACAAGAAACTTCGATCATTCCAGCGATATCGTCATGGAACTCAAGGCCGGCGGCGCTAATGCAGGCATCCTGGATAAACCGGCTGCCGATTACTTCGTAGCTACCGATGGCAAGGGCGCATTCCGCGTCGTCGATGTTCCGGATTCCAAAGTCCAGTACTTTGCCTTCGGCTTCAACAAGGACAATAAGGAACTGCAGCAGGAAGTCAATGCTGCCATCGCCAAGCTCAAGAAAGACGGCACGCTGAACAAGCTCCATGAAAAATGGTTCAATACACCGGCTCCGGATATGCCTTCCACAGCAGAAGAAGCACTGGGAATCAAGTAATATTAAAACAAGCCTACAAAAAAGGATGTGTTCCAAATGGTTCACATCCTTTTTGATTGCTTTAATTCCTGTGAAGCGGTATGTCGATGGCTTTTCCTAAGCGGAAGGCCCAGAGGGAAAGGCGTACGACGGGTTTTCCGAGGAGCTTTTCAGCGGCTTCCCCGTAGACCTGAAGCTGGATCTTGTAATGCTCTCGAAGTTCCTCTTCGGTCATGACGCGGTCCGTCTTGTAATCGATGACGGTAAGGCCGTCCTTCGTTTCAAGGAGGCAGTCCATGATCCCCTGCAGGAATATCTTCTCGCCCTTTTCGCAGTCGGGATAGAAGGAATCCGCAGGAAGGAGGATCGAGAAAGGCATTTCCTTCCTGACTGTCTCTGCTTCTTTCATGAGAGTGCCCAGAGGGCTTTCTGCGAAGGTGATGAGAGAAGCGACAGGATTTGTGTACTTTCTTTCTGAAAGGAGGACTTCCTCTTCATCCTTCGTGAAGATGCCCGATTCCGTAAGGCGCATGATTTCATTTCTTAAAGCTTCCCTTGTTGCCGGGACGGTCTTGAAATCTATCATTTCCATCGCCTTATGCATGAGTGTACCAAAGGAAGTCCCTGTAAAGCCTGGTTTTCCTCCGGAGAGGAAAGAAGGCGGCTCTGCATAATCGGCAGGAAGCGTTTCCTTCATTCCTTCTGTTTCCTCATTTTCTTCGCCCTCTTCCGTTTCAGGAAGGGAAGGAAGGTCCGGTGCCAGGATTTCAGAGGCATACGGCGGTTCATCGCTTTCCGAAGCTTCGAGCGTTTCACGAAGCTTGACCGCGGCTGTGGCTGTCAGTTTTCCCGGCGTATTGGCAGCGCCCGGGAAGGCGTAGCTCCATGTGAGGCGGCGGGAAAGATCTTCAGGTACCTCAGAAGGAAGGGAAGCAAGGAAGCGGTCAGCATTCGTCTCCGGTGTTTCTTCCACCTCGATCAGCTGCTTTTCCGTTTCTGCAGCATCCGCGGTTTCATCCGCTCTGAGGAGCGAAGTTTCCGGAGTGATGGAAATATCGAAAAGAGAGTGGTCTCCTTCTGCATCGTCAGCATAGGAGGGGATGCGCATGAGACGGTCCCATACATCTTTGGATGAGCGATGACGGAGCGCCGCCGGCATGATCCAGTCAAGGTAGGAAGCGGCACCGGATGTGATATAGGACGGGAGCGGGCGGACTTCGCCAGTTTCCGTGCCAGCCAGGGAGGCCATCCAGAGGTCAAGGGATCTTATGGTATCCTTCAAAGTAGCTGTAATGAAGAGCTTGTCTCTTGCGCGCGTCATGGCGACGTAGAGGAGGCGCGCTTCTTCGGCTTTGCTTTCCCTTTCGGAAGCGGAGCGGACGGAATACCAGTAGAGGCTGGGCCAGCGTGCATGGGTCTCTTCGTCATAGTACTGGATGCCGATTCCCCTGTCCTTGTGGCAGACGGCCGTTGCCTTCGTGTCGCGGAGGTTGAATTCTTTTGCCGCATCGACCAGGAAGACGACAGGGAATTCAAGCCCCTTGCTCCTGTGGATCGTCATGATGCGGACAGCATCGGCGGCAGAGACAGAAGGCGTCTTGGCGCGGAAATTACGTCCGTCCTTCGTCAGGCGCGAAAGCTCAGTGAGGAAAGAGTAGAGGCCGCTCCTGGCGCCGCTGTCCCTCGAAAGAGCCAGCTGATAGAAGGCAAGGACATGTGCTTTCCTGAATTCGCCGCCGGAAAGTCCGGAGACGTAAGTGAGGTAATCGGTATCCGCGATGATCTTCCTGATGAGCGGTGCTGCGCCGTCCTTGACAGCCTGCAGGCGCCATTCCTTGTAGAGGGAAAGGAAGGAAGAAACAAGGCCGGCTCCTCCCGGTTTGAGGATATGATCCGCATTTCCAAGGACAGGCCAGATATGCTCAGCACCGGCAGCCTTCTGGGCAAGTCGCAGGCGCGAAAGATCCTCTTCATCAAGGCCTACGAAGACAGAGCGCAGGACAGCCGTCAGCGCCAGGTCCTGCAGCGGATTGTCGATGATCTTGAGGAGCGCAAGGAGCGTCTCGACTTCCGGATTCTGGATGTAATCGTCTTCCCTGTCGGAAATCGCAGGAATGCCGTATTCTCCCATGACCTTCAAAAGGATGGGGGCTTTTCCTGCCACGGAGCGGAGAAGAATGACGATATCACTGTAAGTGATGGGGCGGAAGGTGCCGTCGCCGTTCATGACCTTGGCCTTGCTGTCGATGAGGCTGCGGATTTTCGCCGCAATCAGCCTGCCTTCGAGGCGTATGTTTTCCATATCCTTGATCTTGGGATTATCATTCTGCGCCTCTTCGATATCCTTGTCGATGAGGCCGATGGAGACAGAGCCGCCGCAGTAATCGGAAGGCCTCTCTTCCTCGTGGCGTCCCGGGTAGAGCGCTTCCGCCGCCCCGTAGTTCAGCTCCAGATTTCTTTCTGTCATGATCTGGCGGAAGATGAAATTGATGGAAGAAAGGATGGCCGCATCGCTTCGGAAATTCTTATTGAGGTCGATCCTGTGGTCTGTAGCAGCCTCATTCGTGCTGAAGTCATTGTACTTTCCGAGGAATATCGTCGGGTCCGCCTGACGGAAGCGGTAAATGCTCTGCTTGATGTCGCCGACCATGAAGCGGTTGTCTCCGCTGGAGAGAAGGGAGGTGATGAGTTCCTGCACGCCGTTCGTGTCCTGGTACTCATCGATCATGACTTCCTTGTAACGTGAGCGTATGGCAAGAGCGGCTTCCGACGGGAAATCAGCGGCCGTCTCAGGCGTGAATGCCGGATCATCCTTGTCGACGAGGAGGTCTAAGACATAGTGCTCCAGATCATTGAAGTCCATGACGCCTTCCTGGCGTTTCCTCTCCGAAAGAGAATGCGTGAAGTCGATGGTAATGTCAGAGAGCACCTTCACGATCGGAGCCATATTGCGCGTCTCTCCGATCCACTGGTCTTCGGAAATCCCGATCAGGGGAGCTATCGACTTATTATACGTAGCCGCAGCCTGCTTCCGAAGAGCCTTGATGGTCTCGGCATCCGGAGTGGCATTGAACTCTTTGACAAGCATTTTATAGGGCTTCAGCACCTTGGCGGTTGCGATTGTGAGACGGGCGAAGGTAAAGGAGGGAAGATCATAGAGGTCTTTCCAGGAAGAAACTTCGGCGAGAGAGGAAATGAAGCTGTATTCATTCGAAAGCTGGTCACTGTAGACGGCACGCGCTGCATCATTCTGATCCATGATTTCAAAAGCGCGCCGGTAGTATTCGCTGATCTTCTCCGAAGTAGAAATGATCGAGGCAAGGAAATCATAGCTCCAGGGAATGTCGTCCAGCTTCGTACCATCGGGGATGTTGTAAGGATCGGGCAGATGCTTGAGCCAGTCGATCGGGAATGGCATCGAGCAGGAGAAGTTGTGGATGCGCAGGATCGTATCCTTCAGGTCGCGGTCCTGGTAGCGGCTGGCAAAGAGGTCGGCCGTTTTGAGGAAATCCGGGTCCGCTTCTTCGTACCATCTTTCCAGCACTTCGGCAAGGACGGCTTCCTTCAGCAGGTATCCTTCGTTTTCATCTGCCATGATCTGTGTCTTGGGATCCAGATCGAGGAGGTAGAAGTACTGGCGGAGAAGCGACTGGAAGAAGGAGTCGAGCGTGGAAATCTGCGCGCTTCCCATGAGAGAGAGCTGGCGCTCTAAGTGATGGATGAGGGGCAGATTGTTCTCCGCATCCGCTTCGCGGAGCTTGTTTGTCAAAGACGCCGAGACGCGGCTCTTCATTTCAGCAGCGGCTGCCTTTGTGAAAGTGAGGACGAGAAGCTCGTTGATATCGATGCCGCTTTCCATGTCGCCTGCGATGCGCGTGATGCGTTCGGTGAGGACTGCGGTCTTGCCGCTTCCTGCAGCAGCTGAGAGCAGGAGATTCTTGTTTCTTGTATCCAGCGCTTCCTGCTGCGCCGGGGTCCAGCGGTTAGCCATTGTCATCCTCCTTTCTTGGTTTTGTCATATCGAATGCTATCCCTGGAAGCTCACGCTTCATATCTTTGTCGCTGACAGCATGGATGTAATCGTAATTTTCTTCCCTGCGGCTCGGGTCGAAGCGGCAGATGGAGTGGTATGGGCAGTACTTGCAGGGCGAGCTTCCCTTGAAGCGGACGGGACGGATATCGATCCTGCCGGAAATCATCTCTTCATAGAGCATGATGATCCTCTTCTTCACGATCCGCAGAAGATGATCGAAATCTTCCTTGGAGAGCACATTTCCTGTATTATACGGATCTCCGTCATTCTTCATGCGGACAGGAAGGATCGAGTCATTACTGCCTGCGCGGCTGTCGAGATCGTAAACGGTTGCACCCGATGAAGTGATAAAGCCGGATGCACCGTCCTTGGCCGGAAGGTCCGGAATACCATTACGCGGCACGGACGAGACGATCTTGACATCGCCTGAAAGGTAAATATACATGAGGGCGGCAGGAAGGAGCGGATTTCCATCTGCCTCTTCCATGAGGCCCAGAAGGTAGGTGAGAAGCTGGAGCTTGAGGCCGCTGACGATTTCCACAAGGCTTGCCGTCGTATGGCCCGTTTTGTAGTCGTAGACAGCGACGTTCTCGCCAAGCATATCGACGCGGTCGATTTTGCCGTTCAGCGTGAAGGTCTCCCCGTTTTCTGCCCGAAGGTGCAGGAAGAACTTGTGCTCCAGGGCTTTCGTGTCAAAGGAGCTCGACTTACTCCATTCCCTTAAGGAAGAAAGTGTATTCTTGAATGTCTTATTGAGCGCATTTTCCGTATAGCGGGAGGCCGCATCGGAATGAAGGGCGCCGTAGCGGACGCGGGGCGCGATGGAGGAGGCAATCTTGCTCGAAAGATTCTCGATGTCCTCATCCGTCGCATCTCTCCACTGCTTGTTCTCCTTCCCCAGGACGCTTCCGAAACGGTGGAGCGATGCATGGAGGTAGTTGCCGAAGTCGAGCGACTGGAGGTCTCCTGTATCCCTTTCCTTGATGCCAAGGCCGTACTGCAGGAAATAGCGGTATGCGCAGCCGCGGTAATTTTCAAGGCGGGTGACGGAGCTTAAGAACCTTCCGCCCGGCTTGAAGAGGCGCGCGGCAATGTCCAGCGGGAGCGGCTCTGCCTCATTGGAATAGTGGAGGCTTTGCATCTTTAACCAAAGAGTAGTGCCATAAGAAGAATTGTTTTTTGCCCATGCGGCAAGGCCTGCCCAGCGGGAATCCTTCTCCGGGATGCTTTCGCGCAGGATGGAAGGGAGAAGGGAAAGCGCCTGATCGGGATTGCAGAAGAAGGACGCATCATCATTGGCCGGGGACGGCGGAAGGACGTGGATGTCTTCCGACGGATAACCGAGGCCGGAGAGCTGCGTCAGAAGGAGCGAAGGCTCGGTTTCCGTGCCGTCTTCCCTGACAGCGGGAAGGGAGAGGTAGAGGACGTCCGAGGCGCGCGTCAGGGCCAGGTAGCAGTAGAACTGCTCCTGATGGACGACCTGCATGAGATCGGCGCCGAAGCGGAGGCGGCTTTCTGCGAAAATCTTCTGCCTTTCCGATTCTGTGAAGAAGCCGGATTCCCCGATATTCTTCGGGAAATCCCCTTCGCAGATGCCCGGGATGAAGACGGCGCGCGCTTCCATGGCATACCCGCGGTCCATGCCTGTGACCGTCACATGGTCAAGGGACGGCGGAATGGTCGAGTACGTGAGCGAGGAAAGCCCGTCTTCGAGAAGGGAGAGGAAATCCTTTCCGCTCATGATTTCATCGCCGGCAGCATGGACGATTTCGTCCAGAAGCGAGAGCATCTTCTTCCACACCTGAAGGTGCGTGCGGATATTCGTATGAAGAGATTCGACATCATCGAGCCCGGCAAGTGTATCCGGTACCTTTTCGTCGAGGTAGAACTGATATAAAAGTGCGCACTTTTCGCGGACCGTCTTAGCCTTCTTCCATGCGGAGGCAAGGGGATCGAGGAGGCTTGTGAGACGGACTCTCCAGTCATTGGCTTCCCGGAGGGCAGCAAGCTCCTTTTCGGAAGGCGGCTGCGCTTCTGCGTCGATATCCCAGTATTCACGGAATTTCCATGCTTTATGCCACTGCCAGGCGCGGATGCCGTGGGAGAGGACGTAGTTTTCAAGACGGTCTGTTTCCTCGGGCGTGAAATCGCGCAGGAGGAAGGTCTTCAAGAGGCGGAAAATCGTTTCCTTCTGCCAGCCCGAATTCTTTCTCGTCGTCTCGGCTGTCAGGAAGCGGAGAAGGCCGTCCGTCATCATGACGAGCGGATGGTTGTTCATCGGATGCTTCTTGTCAATGAAGGCGGCGATCTTGTATTTCTCAAAAGAGCGCTCGAAAATATCCGTGTAATCGTCAGGTGTCCTTAGAAGGACAAGGATGTCCCTCCAGCGGAAGCCCTTGTCACGGACGAGCGTCAAGATGGCACGGGAAATCGCATCCACTTCTTCTTCTTTCCTTGCGGCGCGGAGGATGTGGAGCCCTTCTTCAGGGCGCACGTTTTTCTCCTTGGGAAGCGGGCAGGAAAGAGCGCGTCTGGCAAAGAAGGATTCATCCATCGAAGAAAGGCGGGGAGAATGGAAGCGGACTTTTTCCGTAAGCGTCGTGAAGTCCGAATGGTGCTCACGAAGGGACAGGTCCTCGTACAGCTTGTAAGGACGAAGGAAGGTCGTATTCTCTGCGGCATCTTCCGGCCTGTCCATCTGCAGCGTCATCGTGACTTCTTCTGCCGTATGGATGAGGGCGGAAACGATATTGATTTTCTGCGGCGCCATGCCGTTGAAGCCGTCGATCCAGATGCGTGAATGGCGGATCATGTCGGACTTGGGGATTTCGTGCGCCAGAAGGTCGAAAAGGCTGCCTTCATAATTGAAATGGCTGCGGAGGTATTCATTGTAAGCCGTATAGATGATGGAGAGATCCTTCATCTTACGTCCGAGCGGCGTGTCACCTTCCTCTTCTGCGGCAGCAGCAAGATCATTTTCCGTTACGCAGAAAAGGTCGAGCTGGTGGAGAAGGAGGCGCACTTCTTCCGAAAAATGCGGGTGGGACGCAGCCTTGACGATCATCTGGAGTTCATCCTTCTTTTCATCAAGGATCCTTCTTACGATGATCTGCTGCCCAAGCGGCGAGAGGGCTTCTGCGACCGGCGAGTGCAGTTCCTGAAAGACGCGGTAGGCAAGGCGCGAGAATCCGCAGACGGTGACGTCTGTGAAGCCTTCGCCCGGAAATGATTTCGCGAGCAGGTACTCAGCCGTGTACGTTCCCTGATCCGGCACGAGAAGGAAAGCCTTCCTTCCCGTTTCCCCGCGTACATAATCCTGGATTTCCCGGCAGCAGCGGGTCGTCTTTCCTGTACCCGCGCGGCCGAATATGAAATGTAAGCTCATGGGATGTCCTTTCTGGCGGCAGACCCGCCAAGCATTCCTTTATTTGTTTCTATTATACTATGACACTTTTATTATAGCGGAAAAAAGGACAGGTTATGACATGAAAAAGAAAGGGCGGGGGAGTTTCCAAAAATTTTTACCATTTTCTAAATCCTGTGCTATAATAGAGAAACGTTTCCATTATAGATGTTTTCTATTAATAGGTAAAAATAAATTAACGTTGCGCCGGTCAAAGGAAATAGGTGATAGTATGCCGCAGCAAAAGCTTTGGACTCCTGAATTTATCGGGATGGGTCTTACGAATTTCTTTTATTTCATGTCACAGTATATTTTGATAGCCGCTTTGCCAGTCTTCATCATGGATGACCTGGGCGACGGACAGCTTGCAGCGGGGATGGCGATGACCTGTTTTCAGATCGGGACCGTCTGCACGAGGCCGATCGCGGGACGCATCATTGACGGCGTGAACAAGCAGAAGCTTCTTCTCATTTCGACCGTCTTCTTCGTTCTCATCATGGGAGGCTTCCTTCTGGCATCAAACCTCCACATGGTTTACGGGCTTCGTCTTGTCCATGGCATCGTCTTTGCCATCGGCACGACCGCATCGGCAGCCATGGCGGCTCTCGTCCTTCCTGCCAAAAGAAAGGGCGAAGGTATCGGCTACTTTGCCGTATCCGGAAATATGGCCATGGTCATCGGGCCTCTCGTGGGTCTTCTGATCATCGGCTGGTTCGGCTCGAAAATGCTCTTCGGCTTCCTCTGCCTTCTTGCGATTGCCGCAGTCATTGCAGGAAACAGGAAACGCCTCCCGGACGACGTCGTCAAACCTTCCGGCGAAAAGAAGAAGGGCATTCATGTGAGCGACTTCTTTGAAAAGAAAGCACTTCCCTTCGTTATCCTGGGCGGACTTGTCTTCTTTGCTTATGGCGGTGTCCTTACCTTCATCCCGATGTACACAAGATCGATGGGCCTGGCTTCCTGGACGAGCCTCTTCTTCGTCGTCTTTGCCATCGTCATCGTCGTAACTAGACCTTTTGTCGGCTACCTCTTCGATTACCATGGACCGGACTATACAGTCTATCCGGGCTTTGGCCTCTTCGCTCTGGGATTCATCCTCTTCAGCCAGGCACACAGCCCTTTCACCCTTCTTTTCTCCGGCACCATTTTAGGCGTAGGCTTTGGAGCACTCGCCCCTGCCTTCCAGACACTGGCCGTGCAGAGCGCACCGGCTGCCCGCGCAGGCGTTGCCACATCCACCTACTTCTGGTCCCTTGATATCAGCGTAGGACTTGCCGCAGCCATCTTAGGCGCCGTCGCAGGCTCCGAAGGCTACCCCTTCATGTACGGCGTCGTCTGCTTAGCTTCCGCTCTGGCAGGCCTTGCTTACTACTTCTTCTGGAGAAAGACCTCCGGAAAAAGAGTCATGAAACGCGCAGCCGTGGAAGCCTGAAATTAAATATAGCAATAAAAAAGACCATGCATGGATTTTGTGCATGGTCTTTTTGCTTGCTTTTATTTCCCTTCAAAGCCTTCTTTCAAAAGGGTGAGGCCTTTGATGAGGGTCTCTCTCGGGCAGGCGGGATTGAAGCGGAGGAAGCCGTTTCCTTCCGGTCCGAAGATGTATCCCATGTCGAGCCAGAGGTGGCAGTCATAGACGACTTTGTGCTCGAGGTCTTCGTCGGAAAGGCCGTAGGCGGAAGCGTCGATCCAGAGGAGGTAGGTGCCTTCCGGTTCGATGAGTTTCATCTTCGGCAGGTTTTCCTTGAGGTAATCTCTCGTGAAGTCGACGTTCAGGCGGATGTATTCCTTGACGGTGTCGAGCCATTCGCGGCCATAGCTGTAAGCAGCTTCGCAGGCAACAAGGCCCATCGTGTTCAGCTGGTCATAGCCGAAGGAATCAAGGGCATCCTGGAAGGCTTTCCGGATTTCCGGATTCGGGATCAGGATATTGGATGTCTGTAGGCCTGCGATGTTGAATGTCTTGGAGGGGGCTGTGCAGATGATGGCATTCTGGGCAGCTTCCTTGCTGATGGTGGCAAATGTCGTGTGGGTGAATCCAGGATAGGTGAAGTCTTCGTGGATTTCATCAGCGACGATCTTGACGCCGTTTCTGATGCAGATGTCAGCGTAGCGGGAAAGTTCTTCCTTCGTCCACACGCGGCCGACAGGGTTGTGCGGGGAGCAGAGGAGGGCGAGCTTCACGTTTTCTGCTTTGATCTTTGCTTCGAGGTCGTCGAAGTCAAGTTCATAATGATCGTTCTTGAGGATGAGCGGGCTGTTCACCAGTTTCCTTCCGTTCTTCCTGATGGCTTCGAGGAAGGGGTAGTAGACAGGGCGGTTGATGAGGATGCCGTCGCCTTCCTTTGTCAGTGCTTTGACGGCAAGGTTGATGGCAGGAACGACGCCCGGGGTCTTGATGAGCCATTCGGGCTCGATATCCCAGCCGTAGTTTTCCTTCTGCCAGTTCTTCAGCGCTTCGAAGTAGGATTCGCCGGATTCCGAGTAGCCGAAGATGCCATGGTCGACGCGTTTCCTCAAGGCGTCAAGGATGGGTTCAGCCACTTTGAAGTCCATGTCAGCGACCCAGAAGGGAAGAACATCGGCAGGTTTGCCGCGCTGAACAGCGAAATCATATTTCAGGCAGCCGGTTCCGCGGCGGTCGATGACGGTATCAAGATCAGATAATTTCATGGTAAGCCTCCTTATGGACAATAGTGTATCAGCCGATAGCCTGGGCAAGGTCATCGATGAGGTCGCCTGCATCTTCGATGCCGACGGAAAGGCGGAGCAGGCATTCTGTGATGCCGCGGGACTGTCTTTCTTCTTCGGTGAGGTCGCTGTGCGTCTGGGTAGCCGGATAGGTAATGAGGCTTTCCACGCCGCCAAGGCTTTCAGCAAAGCGGATGAGCTTGACGTTCTTGAGGATCTCCAGCGCTGTCTCATGGGTGTCGGTGTAGAAGGAAAGCATAGCGCCGGCGCCTCTGGATTGCTTGTCATGGATATCTTTGTTTTCGAAACCGGGAAGTCCAGGGTAGAGGACTTTGGTGATCTTTTTCTGGGAAGAGAGCCATTCAGCGAGAATCTGAGCGTTCTTCTGGGCTGCTTCCATGCGGAGAGCCAGTGTCTTGATGCCGCGGGTGACGAGCCAGCTGTCCCACGGGGCGAGGCAGCCGCCGACGGTCTTATAGAGGAAGCGGAGCTTTTCAGCGATTTCCTTGTCCTTGCATGCGACGAAGCCTGCCAGGGTATCGTTGTGGCCGGCAAGGTACTTCGTGCCGCTGTGGAGGATGATGTCTGCGCCAAGGTCAGCCGGGTTGCAGAAGTACGGGCTCATGAATGTATTGTCTGCGATGAGGAGAGCGCCGTGGGCATGAGCGATGTCAGCGATGGCTTTGATATCGGTGATCTGCATCATCGGGTTGGTCGGGGTTTCGATATAGACAGCCTTGACCGTTTCATCGAAGGCTTTTTCCACATCATCCAGATGGGATGTATTGACATAGCGGAAGTTCAGGCCGTTCTTTTCATTGACGAAGCGGAAAAGGCGGATGGAGCCGCCGTAGAGGTCGTCACTGGAAATGATCGTATCGCCCGGTTTGAAAAGTTCCATGACCATGGAAATGGCAGCCATGCCGGATGAATAGCTGGTACAGTCGCAGCAGTGCTCAAGAGCGGCTACGAGTTTTTCCGTGCTTTCGCGGGTCGGGTTCTGTACGCGCGTGTAATCATAGCCGGTTGACTGGCCAAGCTCCGGATGGCCGAAGGTGGCGCTCTGGAAAACCGGAACGGAAATGCAGCCGGTCGGATCCTTCCAATCGCCGCCATGAATGCAGATAGTCTTGATGTCCATAATGAAATCCTCCTTATAAAATGCCGTGAAATGGGGCAGATTTGGCAAACAAAAAACCGCCCCTCTTACGAGAGACGGTGCTTAGCCGTGTTACCACTCTGTTTCTCCCTGCCGTCACCGGCAAAGACTCTGCGGGTACGCCGGACAATGCCCATAAATACCCTGCTGCTGTATCGGGCAGTCCCGGCCGGCTTCATGATTCAGCCAAGCAGGCTCAAAGTCCATCTTCAGAAATCGTTCCCGGTCTGCTTCTCACACTCCGCAGCTCTCTTTGCCATTCCGGATTTCCTACTCTTCTTCTCATTGCCTATATAAAACTGACCTCATGATAGCATGGTAAAAAGGCGCTGTCAATGAGTGAAATATCAGAATTCAGCGGACGGTGGAGGACCGTTTGTCCGCAAATCTCTTCACGATGAACTGATGGAAACGAAGCGCTGCCGGAGACAGGGGCCGCGTCATGTTCCATGCGATGCCGATTTCTCTCTTGCATGACGGGAAGGAAACGTGGATCTGGCGAATGCCGATCGCATCGCTTCCTGGAATCTTCGGGAGGAGAGAAACGCCCAGATTGGAAGCGACAAGGCTTGCAATCGTATTTGTATCATCGCCTTCGAAAATGATTTTCGGATGGACATTGGCGAGCGCGCAGACGCGGTTGGTGAGAATCCTGAGGCTGTAGCTCGGCTTCATCGTGATGAAGGGCTCATTTTCAATATCCTTCAGCGTTGCCTGCTCCCAGTCGGCCAGGCGGTGATGGAGAGGGACGGTGATGTAAATTTCCTCGGAATAGAGGTAGGACCAGGCGATGTGCTTCATCGTGATCATCGTGGATCCCAGGCACAGGTCGCTCGTCCCGTCGATCAGTCCCTGCGCGAGCAGCGTGGAATCGTTCTGCTGCAGGTTGAACCTGGTCGAAGGATTCTGCACCTTGAATTCGGAGAGAAGGACAGGAAGCATGTAGGTGCCGAGGGAATGGATGAAGGAAAGATTGATGATGCCGCCCTGCGGATCATTTTCATGGTCGAGCTCCCGCCTGCCTTCCTCGATTTCAGAAAGGGCGCGCTCTACGTGGATGAGGAAACGCTGCCCATCCGGAGTGAGGGAGATTTCATGGCCCGTGCGGTCGAAGAGGGGATGGCCGAGCTCGTTTTCCAGTTTCGTGATGGAGCGGGACAGGGCGGACTGCGAGATGGAAATGGAAGCCGCCGCTTTTGTGAAGTGGCGGATATGCGCAAGCGCGCGGAAATATTCCAGTTGGCTGAGATCCATGGGGGACTCCTTTATAAAATACGGGATTCATTCTTTGTATAAGCCGGACACATAATCGTTAGTTCAATTATACCTTTAGGAAGAGGGGCGTTTCAATAAAAAGAGGCAATATTTATGAAAGATAGGAAGGATTTCAATGCATGACATGCATGATAAATAAATGATATAGAAAATTAACAATGTAATAATACGGTAAAATTGCGATTTTTGGATGAATTTGAGGATTTTCCGTTTTCTTTATGCATGGCAGGAATAGAAATAATCCTTGACCGGTATTAGACGAAACGGGGTGTCATGGATAGAATTGTACTTAACCAACCGGAACGCGGTTCTTAGGGACATCCGGAGGCAAAGCTGCACTGGCTTTTCTTATACCTGCCAATGAATATTCATTGAAGAAATTTCAGTAGACAGCGCCCCGTGGAAACATGGGAGAAAGCAGCCCCGTAAGCTGCAAAATTTTATATGGGCCTTTGCGCCATTGATCCCCTCCTTTCATCTTCCTATGGGGATCTATTTTTTTTTGCCCGCGAAAGCGGGATTTTTTATTGGGTTCTCCCTGTTTGTGCTTTCCTTTTATCTGTATAATGAGAAGAAAAGAAGGATGGGAGGGACTTATGGAATGAAAATAAAAACATATGAGGCTGATGTAGTTGTCCTCAATGAAGAGAAAGGCTTTGCTGCGCTAAAAAAAGCGGCCGAGAGCGGAAGGAAGCTCTGGGATACTGAGAAGATCAGGGTCGTGATCGACAAGAAGGTGCCGCCGAATTCACCGGAAGAATCCAAAAGGCAGCAGGAGGTGCTTGCGCTTGCAAGGAAGCTTGATATTCCTCATGCGTACGGGAGAGGAATGGCTTTCCATCTGCTGGTGGAAGAGTCCCTCCCCGAGGGCTTTATTGCCGTATCCGGAGATCCTGACGTCTATGTGATGGGCGCCTTTGGCGGGAAGGGTTACTGCCTTGATGAGGAAGGCCTTGAAGAAGTGCTTCTTACGGGATCCTTCTCCATCCAGGAAGGCGGCGTATTCAATGTTTTTCTAAGCACAAAGGAAACGAGGTATGACCGGTTTTTCAGGGAAGGATACCGCCCCTGCAATTACGATAAGGCCTATGCGCTTTCCAAAAAGATTCCCCAAGGGATGCCCGTGTGTATTTCAGGAGAGCTTCAAGAATTCAGGAAGGAAGAGCTTGCTGTCATGTGCATGGCCGCAGGAAGAGCCTCCGGATGCACGGCTTTTGTGAAAGAAAACGTGCAGGGATTCCATATCCGGATCCAGTACGTTCCCTCTGTCGTCATCCATGAGGAAACGGAAATCAGCCAGAAGGGACGGATCCCGATTTCCGATGTCTTCATAGGCGGCGCGCAGGGCGGTTTTCTGGAAGATATCAGGCATGCCGCTGACATCATCCGCGGGGAGCATGTATCTGACGGTGTCCGTCTTTCCGTGGCTCCTGCCACAGCGGAGGTATACAAAAAGGCCGCTGACCTTGGATATATCAAGGACATCATGGATGCAGGCGGTATTTTCCTCAATCAGTGCGCCGATCCATCTTATAAGGCAAAGGCAGGAAAGGGCGAAATACTCCTTACGAATGACAATAAGGATTACGGGGATGAAATCGAGGCGGCCGTCTTCCATGTCAGCACGGAAAGAGCGGCCAATGCTGCCGTGAGAGGGTATATCGGAGGCGAATTCCTGAAAAGAAAGAGACAGGAAGAGGCTGAAGCACCGGTGCTTTTTGAGGAAAAGGCGGAAGAATCCGAAAAGCCTGCTTTGGGAACAAAGAGCCTGAGTGCTGATCCGATCCTCGCCTTCTCCGGCCGCGTGTGGAAGTTCGGAGACGATATTGATACGGACATCATCATCCCGACGCAGCATCTTTCCTATCCGTCCTGGGATGAAATCAAAAAGCACATGTTCGAGCTGCTCCGGCCTGAGCTTGCAGAAGAAGTCAGGGAAGGAGACATCCTTGTCGCGGGAAACAATTTCGGATGCGGTTCTTCTAGGGAACAGGCCGCCGAGGTCCTTTCTGAAAGCGGCATCCGCTGCATCATCGCCAAGTCCTTTGCGCGCATATTTTTCCGGAATGCTGTCAATAACGGCATCCTTCCGATTGAATGCGCCGCGCTCTTTGATGATGTGGAAGAGGGCGATACGGTCATCGTCGTCCCGAATGAATACATCCTATGCAAAGGAAAAAAGTATCCGATTCCCAAAGTGAGGGGCGACCTTCTTTCGCTCATCATGGACGGCGGGCTTGTGAAGCATGTACAGAAGGAAAGGGGGAGGTAATGATGGGACATACTCTTGCTGAAAAGATCATCATGAAGAATACGGGCCTTGCCGATCTTCATCCGGGCGATCTTGTGACGGTCACGCCGGATCGGGCGGTCGTCCATGATATTTATACGAAGAGCCTTTATGAGAAGCTTATGGAAATGGGATTTGAAAAGGCCATGTATCCGGAGCGTCTCATCATTTTCCATGACCATCTGAATCCGGCCTGCCTTCCAACCGATCCGGACAGCCTTTCTTACGGGTACAAGCTGCGTGACAAGTACCATGTCGGTCATTTCCATGCTTCTGGCGGCATCTGCCATCAGCTCATCCCCGAGCTGGGCTACGGGAAGCCGGGAGAAATCCTCCTCTGCACCGACTCCCACACGACGACGGCCGGCGGTGTCGGCTGCTTCGGTACGGGCATTGGATATACGGAAATGGCATACTTATGGGGGACAGGGAAATTGTGGCTCCGCGTGCCGTCCTCGATCAAGGTACGCATTGAAGGGAAAATCCCGTCCAATGTTTATTCCAAGGACATCATTCTTCGCGTGCTGGGCGATCTCCGCGCGGCAGGAGGGACGTACCGCTCCCTTGAATTTACGGGAAGCGCCGTAGAGAGCCTTTCTGTCGACAGCCGCTTGACGATATCCAACATGGTCGTCGAATGCGGCGCCAAGGCAGGCCTTTTTGCCGCCGATGAAAAGACGGCAGCTTACTGCAAAATGCCCTATGAATCCATTTCATGGGTCAAGGCAGACGAGGATGCCGTCTATGAAAGGGAACTCTTCTACCAGGCAGAAGACCTTGTGCCCGTCGTTGCCTGTCCGCCCCATGTCGACAACATCCGTCCGCTTTCTGAAGTCGAAGGGGTGAAGGTCGATCAGGTTTGCCTCGGTTCCTGTACGAACGGAAGGCTGGAGGACCTCGAAGAAGCGGCAAAGATCCTGAAGGGACGCCATATAGCAGAAGACCTTAAATTCATCGTGACGCCGGCTTCTGCCTCCATCATGGAAGAAGCCGTAAAGCGCGGCTGGATCCAGACCTTCGTCGAGGCAGGCGCTCTTGTGACGCCTCCGTACTGCTCCTTCTGCGAAGGACGCACGATGGCCCTCATGGGGGACGGGGAAGTGATGCTCGGCACGAACAACAGGAATTTCCTGGGGCGCTTCGGCTCTGCGAAAGCAAAAGCCTACCTTGCTTCTCCTGCCGTGGCCGCGGCGACAGCCGTCAAAGGCGTCATCACCGATCCGGCCCATTTGTAAAAATATGGAAAAGTCCGCCGTATGGAATTTATTTCCGCTCCTTGTACGGTATAATAGAAGGAAAGCATATCATTTAATGAATCACGGAGGTTCTAATGTCACAAAGCTCAATGTCTGAAATCACCTGCCCGGCCTGCGGCAGCAAGCATGAATTCAAAGTCTGGGACAGCATCAATACGAAGCAGGATCCGGAATTGAAGGAAGCCGTCAGGACGGGGGATGCTTTCCGCTATACCTGCCCCGACTGCGGCGCGACTGCTCTCTTGAATTACAATTTCCTGTATCATCAGATGGAAGACAAGTACATGGTCTTCGTATCCGTCGAAGGCGATGCATGGAACCAGATGATGTCCATCCTCTCTGCCCGGCAGAAGGATCTTCCAGACTACACGATGAGAATCGTCCGCTCCTACAACGATTTCCGCGAAAAGCTGATGATCCTTGATGCAGGCCTTGACGACCGCGTCGTGGAAATCATCAAGAGCAGCGTCTGGCACAATGTCGAGGAAACGTATGCCGACAAGGGCATCGATGAAATCCTCTTTGCTATGAATGACGACGGCGAGCATGGATTCCTTTTCAGAAGCAAGGACAAGATGATCGCATCCATGGAATTTGACATGGACCTGTACAAGGTAGTGAAGAATGCGGCTGAATCCAGGCTTGACTTCTATTCCAGAGGCATTTTTGTCATCGACCGCGCATGGGCTGACCGCGTGGTGGGTGAAATGGGCTGATTCTTTTGAAATTTTCCTACACTTTTTCACTTATTGTGCTAAAATGGTTAAGGCGAATTACAGAATAGTCTAAATTACAGGGAGGCAATCATGCAGATTCATATTATTGATCACCCGCTCATTCAACACAAACTCACGATCATGCGGTCCAAGGAAACAAGCTCCAGCGAGTTCCGCCGCCTGCTCCAGGAAATTACACTCCTCATGGGTTATGAAATCACCCGTGATCTTCCGCTCGAAGACGTCGAAGTGGAGACCCCGCTCGAAAAGATGCGCGGCCGCCGCGTAGCCGGCAAGAAAGTCGGCATCGTTCCGATCCTCCGCGCAGGCTTCGGCATGGTGGACGGCCTTCTTGAACTGATGCCGTCTGCAAGAGTCGGCGTTATCGGCCTCTACCGCGATCCGGAAACATCCAAGCCGATCGAATACTACTGCAAGCTGCCGGATGTGGACAACCGCGATTTCATCATCGTCGACCCGATGCTCGCAACCGGCGGAAGCGCTGTCGCAGCCATCAACATGATGAAGGAAAAAGGCGTAAAGAACATTAAGTTCATGTGCCTCGTATCCGCACCGGAAGGCGTTGAAGTCGTCAACCAGGTTCATCCTGATGTGCCGATCTACACAGCTGCCCTCGATCGTCAGCTCGATGATCATAACTACATCCTCCCAGGTCTCGGCGATGCCGGCGACCGTATCTTCGGAACCAAGTAATACAATAAAAAACGGGACCACGCAAAGCGGTTCCGTTTTTTTATTTACAACTCTATGCTCCTCGAGAGGATTTTGGGCAAAAGAAAAGAGAGACTCGGGGGAAGTCTCTCTTTTGGGTTATAGGACAAAACGTGTTGGTAAAAATTTATATTATGCTTGTATTAAGGGCAGAATACGGGGCATACTGAAAT